>ERZ780144.442-NODE-442-length-57456-cov-9.002544_pt1 | contig 57456 bp, 69 predicted proteins | sample MGYA00511380_ERZ780144 | MGnify/ENA primary metagenome ERZ780144 (study PRJEB29588, sample SAMEA1965858) | human gut metagenome | biome: human gut; feature: human-associated habitat; material: faeces | place: Denmark | collected 2008/2010 ... | reverse complement strand
CTTACGGTTACACCGTTTATGTAGATATTGACGGTGTAAAAGGCGATTCTCAATTATGGAGTGATGTTTATCCATTCTACATCACGTTATCTGGTAAAATCATCCCTGGATATGACACATCTAACCCTGAACAAAGCGGCGGTGACAGTGTCCGTCATTTACAGGTAAGCGTAGAGAATGAGAATTACAACAGCGGAAAACGCAGTACCAAGTGGCTTGCAAAAAGTGTTCCATTTAAAGAAGGCGCTTGTATCGCGGGTTACGTCGGCGATGGTACTCCTTATTGCAAGAATGGCTCATCTTACGCGCAGGCAGTCGAATGTAAGACAAATAATATTAATAGTTTCTGTCGAGTACAGCAAATCCAGCCTGTAAAGTTTTTCTTCTAACTCCATTGTTCAATAGTATCACAAATATAAATGAGTTAGATACGGCACCGAATAAATTCGGTGCCTTTCCCTTTACAAATTTAAAAACATTTGTTAAAATAAAAATATATCAGAAAGGAGCACAAAATGACAGAATATCAAGCAATTCGGGGGGGGGGCATACTTTAGGCTCCGCTCGCGCATTTACACTTGCAGAGGTGTTGGTCACTTTAGGGATAATCGGTGTAGTATCTGCAATGACCGTCCCAACATTGTTACAAAATCATCAGCGTAAGGTTTATGTTACGCAATTACATAAGGTTTATAATGAATTTCAACAGGCATCTTTACAGTATATGACCGACCGTAATGCAATCAACCTTAAAGAGGCCGGATTAACAACTAATGAAGATGTAAACAACTGGATTAAGAAATACTTTAAGATTGTTGGGGAATGCGATACTATGGATGATTGTTTCGCTCCTTCAGATGAATATAAAAAACTTAACGGGACAATTGTAGATGGATATGATAGGGCGAACAAATCATTTGTTCTAGCAAGCGGAGCATCTGTTAGGCCTATAATAAATTCTGATGGAGAAAGATTACTGAGTATAGGTGTGGATATTAACGGACAAAAAGGACCAAATATACAAGGACGTGACTTATTCTGGATATACCTTTATAATAACGGAGTTGTAGATGATTATGGAGTGTCTGCTCCTATGACAGAAGAACAACGCGAAAAAGCATATAATCGTTCATGTGTATCCAGCGGTGGCGGAGCCGGAGGCTGTTTCGGTAAAATACTTAATGATAATTGGGAAATGACATATTAATTACAAAAAAATGCCTCGAATTAATCGAGGCATTTTTTCATTTGTTTAACCTTGCATTAAACGTTTTAACTCATCAGGTCTTGAAGATCTTGATAGCGCATCTTCTATCGTAATAACTCCTTGTTTATAAAGTCCTGCAAGAGCCATTTCAAGTGTCTGCATACCTATTGCCTGGTTCATCTGAATTGTTGAGTAAATTTGTGCAGCTTTTGCTTCACGAATAAGGTTTGCAATCGCAGGTGTTACAAGCATAATTTCTTGAGCCATTACACGACCTTTTTTAGTTCCGTCAGGTTGAACTTTTTGTAACAGTGTTTGTGAGAATACTGCAACAAGTGAGTTTGCAAGCTGTACACGGATTTGTTGTTGTTGCCCCTCAGGGAATACGTCAATGATACGGTCAATTGTTTGTGCGGCTGAAGATGTGTGTAATGTTCCGAATACCAAGTGACCTGTTTCTGCGGCTGTTAGAGCCAATGCTATTGTTTCGTGGTCACGCATCTCACCTACCAGAATGATATCAGGGTCTTCACGAAGCGCGGATTTCAGAGCGTTTGCGAATGATCTTGTATCCATACCCAATTCACGCTGGTGAATAATACTTTGTTTTGATGTATGCACGAACTCTATCGGGTCTTCAATTGTCAAAATGTGTTCTGCTCTGTTTGAGTTAATATAGTCAATCATAGCTGCCAGAGTTGTAGATTTACCAGAACCCGTAGGACCTGTTACAAGGATTAAGCCTCTTGGTTTATCAGCTGTTTTTCTAACGATTTCGGGCAACCCGAGCTTATCAAAAGAAGGAACAATTGAGGTAATCGTTCTGAATGCTGCGGCATAATTACCTTTATCTTTATAGAAGTTAACCCTGAAGCGGCTTAAGCCTTCAATCCCGTAAGAAAAGTCAAGTTCCCAGTTTTGTTCCAGTGTACGTCTTTGTTCGTTAGACAACATGGGGAACAAAAGAGTTTCAACATCATCAGGGCTCAACGGCGGATAATCATATCTCTGTAATTTACCGTCAATACGTGCTGCAGGGGGCAAACCGCTTGAAATATGCAAGTCGGAACCGCCGTCGGCAACAAGTTTTTCTAATAGTTCTTCAATTAACATAGCTCTATCCTTCCTGGAAATTCATTAATGCATCGTTATCTTTCATTGCAAGTTCAATTAAAACATAGGTCATATATGCACCTAGGGCTACTGCTTTCGGGTCTAGATCAGTTTTATTGGCCGCTTCAATTATAGCCGTATTAACCTCGGGATTTTCATCCTTAATATAGTGAATCATTTTTTTTCGCCACGACGGCATATCTTTAAAGATTTCACTGAAAGCAACTGCCGCATTCTCTTCTGATATAATCGGTAACATAGTACTTCCTTATTCTTGCATTTATAAGGTTATTATATAAGAAATTTTAACAATAGTCTATAATTAATTAAGAAATCATATATTTGGGGTATAATTTTTTTATGAGATTGAGGGATTTGAAGCTTACAAATTACAGGAACTGCAAGGATTTACATCTTGATTTATCGTGTTCCAAAGTGCTGATTATAGGAAAAAATGCACAGGGAAAAACAAATATTCTTGAAAGTATTTATTTCCTTTCAGCTCTTAAATCTCCAAGAACTTCAAATAATATTGAGCTGATTAATTTTGATGCCGAAAAAGCTGAAATAAATTGTAATATGATTAAGGCTGAAACCGATGTTGAGCTGGATTTTTCATATTCAAACGAAAAAAAACGCGAGCTTGCTTTAAACAAGGTTAAGACAACTCCGAAGAATTTTAAATCCGTACTGAAAACCGTTCTTTTTTCAACTGCGGATTTACTTTTATTGAGAGGCAATCCATCTGACAGGCGTGATTGGCTTGACAGAGCAATTGCACAAATTTATCCCGCTTATGATGACAGACTTTCGAAGTATGACAAAATTCGAATTCAAAAAAATAATCTTTTGAAAGATTATTTAAAGACAGGTATTTTAAATGATACATTGCTTGATGTTTACAATGAACAGCTTGTGATAACAGGAAGTAATATCATTTATTTACGTAAAAAGTTTTTAAAAGAGATTGAACGAATTGCGAGTGAAAAACATCGAATTATAAGTGAGACTGAAGAACTTAAAATTGATTATGATTGTTCTTTTTTAAGCGGACAATATGAACCGGAAGAAATTGTTGAAGCTTTTAAACTTTCGCTTGAAGAACGCCGTGCCGAGGAAATGCGCAGAGGACAATCCTGTGTCGGGCCTCATAGAGATGATATAATTTTTTATATAAACGGAAATGAAGCCGTCAAATTTGCGTCACAAGGGCAGCAAAGAACAATTGTTCTGGCTCTTAAACTTTCAGAACTTGATATTATAACAGCAAAAACAGGAGATGAACCTGTGCTTTTGCTTGATGACGTTCTTGCCGAACTCGATGATATAAGGCAAAATTATCTGTTGAAATCAATTAATGAAAACACGCAGACTATCATAACTTCTGTCGACACCGTCCTTTTTGAAGATGAATTTTTGAAAGACGTAAAAATTTATAAAATAGAAGCAGGCAGGGTTATATAGAAATATTTTTTAAATGTTCTATTTTAATTTGAGGTTTTAAAGTAATACCTATGACATCTATTCTGTAATCCTTTACTTTTTTGTCAGCGAGGTAAAATTGAACCCCTTTTTTTATATTTTCGTATTTTGTTTTTGTTATTGCTTCAAAAGGAACTCCAAAACCGTCTGTTTTCCGTGTTTTAACTTCAACAAAAACAATAGTATTCTTGTTTTTCGCAATAATATCAATTTCACAGAAACGGGAATAATGCTTGTTTCTTTCTAAAATTTCGTATCCGTTTTTCTCCAAATATCTGCAGGCTAAATCTTCTCCGGCATCACCCAATTTTCTGTTGTTCATTATTGCTTAATACTTCCTCTTGCAAACTTAGTTAAATCTATTAATTTTAAAGCATCATCTAAAATACAGTTTGTACGAACGGGGCAGATATCAATTCCGCCTCTGCGGGTGTATAATGCGCAGACAAAAAGTTCATCTCCGCTGTCAAGCAAATCCAAAAGCCTTTTATAAATCATCTCACAGCATTCTTCATGAAAATGATATTCAGAGCGGAATGAACTTAAATATTTTACAATGCTGTCCTCAAGAATATGTTTTTTTGACCTGTAATAAAGATATAAATCTCCGAAATCAGGCTGATGAGTAACTCTGCAATTTGAACGCAGTGAATCAAACATTAAGTGATAAGTTTGTTCCTTTTCTGTTTCTTCTGTTTGCAATAATTCCGGTGCTTCTTTAAATTTTTCTACTTTCAAAGTTTTCTCATCAACAGAATTCATTATGTTTTCAAAGTTAGTGAAGATTTCAAATCTTTCGGCCTTATTTTCGATAAAGTTTACCGTAACCTCTGTTTTAAGCTTTTCACTTAAATCTTTTTCAATTGTTTTTTTACAAATTTCAAGACATTCCGTTATTGTATTGCCAAATTTTGTCATATTAAAAGAATTTAAATATAATTTTAAGGATTTGGACTCAACAAGAAATTCACTTGTGCAATTATATTTAAGCTTCATTAATCGCGTGACGGGAATTCCGTTTTCGGTCATTGCCGAAAATTCATAGGCGTGCCACACATCCCAGCCTTCAAACGGCAAGTTATTATTTTGAATATTATACTGTTTTCTGTTTTCAAATCTTGGAATTGCGACTAAAAGAGAAGGATTATAAGTTTCGCTTCCTTCTGACTTTTTTCCTAAATGTGTTGCTGCAATTTCGTCTGTTCTGTTCATAACAAAACCCTAGCAGAAAAGCCGGGGTTTGTAAATCTAAATAATATAATTAAGTTATTTGTTTTTCGGCATATTTAACATTATTGCCTGAATATCATGCTTGCGTACTTTTGTATTGTATAACAGGTCATTAAACCATTCTTGTTGTTCCAAACAAGTTTTCGGATCATTTTCACACAAACTTTCCCATGTATTTTCCATACGTTTTATTTGTGTCTTTATTGATGCCTTTTTTATATATTCTATTTTTTCTGCTGAGGTAGAATTTCTACTTATTGCAAGGCAGGAAGCCGATAGAATATTTATTAAACAAATTACTAAAATTAGCTTTACTTTCATTTTATCCCACTTCCTTATGCAATATCTTCATATGCGGCAGGATTATTTAACAAGTCGTAATTAATCTCGTTTTCATTATCTGCTATAGCTGCAACAACAACCGCATCCGATGTTACGTTTACAAGAGTTCGCATCATATCTGTAACCCTTTCGATTGTGAACAGGAATGCAAATCCTGCAACAAGTTGTTCAGGACTTAACCCCATACCGTTTAGGATTAATGCAATAGTAATTAAACCTGCCCCCGGAATTCCTGCACATGTTGACGATGCAATAATTGCAAGCAACGCAATTTGTATGATTAGGAACGGAGTTAACGCAACACCGTAAGCCTGTGCTAAAAATATTACGGCAACGGTTTGCAGTAAAGCAGTTCCGTCCATATTTAAAGTTGCCCCTAACGGCAGTACAAAACTTGCAATTTTATGAGAAATTCCTCTTTTTTCACAGCAAGCAATAGTTAAAGGCAATGTTGCCGAGGAGCTTGCTGTCCCGAAAGCAACCATCATAGCTTCTGCAACTGCTGAATAAAGCATCCCGATATTTACTTTTGAGAAGAATTTCAGGAACAACGGATAAACAACACAAAGCTGGAGCATAAATCCTATAAATAATACAAGAAGATATTTTGAAATACTTGTAAAAATATCGATGCCGAAACTTGATACAGCACTTGCGGTTAAAGCGAAAACACCGGGAGCCGCAAAATACATAATCCAATCGGTAATTTTCATTGTTGCCGCAAAAACAGATTCAAAGAAAGAAACAATAGGTCTGTTAACATCTCCGACTTTCGCAAGTGCAACTGCAAATATCAAGACAAATACAATAATCGGCACCATATCTCCTGCTGCAAATGAATGCATAGGATTACTCGGTATAAAACCTAAAAATATGTTTAAAACATTATGCTGCTGCTCCATTGCCGCCGCAACGGAAGCTTGAACCTCACTAGCGGCATTTTCTGCAATATAATGAGCCGCTCCAACACCCGGTTTAAATATTAAAGCAAGAACCGCACCTATGGCAACAGCAATTGATGTAATAATCCCGTAATAAACAATCATTTTAGTTCCGAACTTACCTAATTGCTTATTATCTCCTATGCTGGTAATTCCTATTACTATAGCTGATACAACCAGAGGAATTACAACCATCTGTATTAATCTTATAAATACCTGTCCTATGAATGTCAACACTGTAGATACAAGCGGATATTCATGACCGTGTAGAAATATACCGACAACTATCCCGAGAATTATTCCGAAGAAAATATGCCAGTTTCGCTTAATTCCAAGACCCAGTGCAATGAGGATCTGCATATGTAATTTCATAAAAAACCTCTTTTCAAATAACGTTACCTGTTAATTATACAACTTTTTATTCAAAAGTTCAAACGTTTTAAATAAAAATCGTAGGATTGATGTACTGTGACAGTATAATTAAAATTTTTTAAAAACAACCCTTTTTATTTTGTCAAATAAAGCGTGAAATACAGTTTTGTAACGGGCGCATTCAGAATCTAAAAGATATAGTCTCCCTTCTTTTGATAAACCGATCTGGTGTATGGCGTTATCGTTAATGTCAAATGTTCGATATCCTTTTTCACGTATACTTTTTTTTACTTCTTTAACAAAAACATCTGAAAGCCCATGCTGATACAGTTTTTCTTCAAAATAGTAATATATATTTCCGATATGCCCTTTTTTATAAACAGGTACATCAAAACTTTCATGAGGGCGGTTTAGCGGAAAATGGCTGCCTTCTGTCAGTTTTAAAATTTGTCCGTCTGAAGTTTCAAAGACTATGGCGGCAGAACCTCTGTTTAAATAGCTTTTAACATTTTGTGAGGCAAGAAAAGAATCGGAAGAAACTTTTTCAATAAATACATTTGCAAACTCATCACCGTTTTTGCTTATTTTTGAGAGAGCTTTACGTAATGTTATCGGTCGTGGATATGTTTCATAAGGATTATTTGATATTTTCATACACATTACATAAAAACCTTAAATGGTAATAATTGTTATCAGTAACAGAAAAATTTTTACACTTGTTAAAATTTTGAATTCTCGAATTCTATTAAAAATTGTCCTGCGGTTTGATTAAATACTTTAGCTATTTTTATCAGGCAGTCTATTTTTATTCCCTGTTTAAGATTTTCAATCCTGCTGATTATGGCAGGATCAACATCTGCAATATTGGCAAATTCATTTAGAGAAACATTTAATGTTTCCCGTTTGCTTTTTATAAATTTTCCCAGTCTGTTGTATTGCATTTTCTCAATTATTGAATATAATCAAATAAAAATCATTGAGATTTCTCAATAGAAAGGAACAATATGAAAGATACTAAAGGTTTTACTCTTGCCGAAGTACTTATTACTCTTGGCATCATCGGCGTGGTTGCAGCCATGACACTTCCTTCTCTTATACAGGAAAGACAAAATAAAGTTTTGGAAACTCAATTTAAGAAGTCTTATTCATTGATATCACAGGCATTTTTAAGTGTAATAACTGATGAATATGGCGGTATTGCTGATTTTAACGTAGCTGGTTTATCTAATTTAGTTGAAAATCTCAGCAAACGTTATAAAAACGCATCAACTTTATGGCCTGTATTGTCTGACTATCCTAATAACAGTGACACTGCAAGATGTGATTTCCTGGCAGGATACTATAAAAATTTTACAGGCAAGTCAGGATATTCAAGATTTAATGACGGAATTATTCAAGTTAATGATGGCAGCACTGTCTATTTTGATGTAGATAGCGCAGATTCTTTAACATACGGAATAATTTTGATTGCTCTTGATGTCAATGGTTGGCGCAACAAACCTAACAGATACGGTTATGATTTCTTTGTATTTACGCTCGAAAAGGACGGTAGGTTAATCCCTATGGGCGGGGAAACAAGTTTGTATCCTGAGAAGAGTTATTGTTCAAAATCATCAAATAGCGGTGCAAACGGATATGGCTGTACAGTAAAAGCATTAACTGACGCAAAATACTTCAGTGATTTAAAATAATAAAAAAATCGGGATGACAAGATTCGAACTTGCGACCCCCGCGACCCGAACACGGTGCGCTACCAGGCTGCGCTACATCCCGAAATTGATTTTTTTGAAAAAATCGGAACGACAGGATTTGAACCTGCGACCTCTACCACCCCAAGGTAGCACGCTACCAAGCTGCGCCACGTCCCGAAATTTTTCAATTTTCAATATACTGCTCCATGATTATAACACCTCAAAATTTTTTGTAAATGCAATTGCAAATTTTTCCAAAAAATGTTAATATAAATTTATGGATATTAATGATTACAGAAAAAAAATATTTTTAAATTCCCAATACTGCACGTATTATAATGTTAATAATAACACGGTTCTTGCAGGTATTATGAGAAGTAACGGATACAGATATTCCGTTAAACTCCCTGATGAAAAACTGCAGCAAATTAATAAAACTTACAGAAAATTTACGACAATAATGAATATTGCCGTCGCTCTGGAGATTATTCTTTATATTTATCTGGTAATTTTTCCGTTCTATACAGAATTTATGAAATTACCGTTTTTCGCAGTAGTTATTCTGTTGTCTTTAATACCGCTTGTTGCTCTTTATCTTACGTACATAGCGGTAAATTATCTTTATGAAAATTATTTATCAAGATATGTCGGTACTTTTCAGAGAATGAAATTTAAACCTGATGTGCGTTATATAGATGAAAAGGCTTTTAAAGAATATGAGAAAACACCCAGAAAAAGTGTTTATGTTCTTGCTTTGCTGGCAGTAATTTTCTTTTTATATATTTTTACTCCGTTTGTTATCAACGGGTTTAATAATAAAGGAAAATATCCTTCTGCAGTTAAACTTTCAAATACATATTTGACATTTATGCCCATTGCACCTGAAGTTTATGCTCAAAGGGCTTATGCAAAATATAATATGAAAAAATATAAAGAAGCTGTTGAAGATTACCGAAAAGCAAATGAATACAGTTTATCGGATAATTTTTCGGATGATATTTTAGGTGTAAAAACTTATTATCTCCCGTACAAACAAATGCTTAATGAGTTTGATAACGCTATTGCGCAGGAAACTTTAAAGCCTGCAAAATATTATTTAATGAGCGAAAAAGCAGCATATCAGCTGAAACACAAAGATTATAAATCGGCTTACACCACATTTAATTATCTTATAAATCTGTACAATAATGGGCAGAAAGTTTATTTCTCTCCTGTTAATGCTTACTATAACAGAGGTCTTTCAAGAGCAGGACTTGGTGATGCCGCAGGGGCTAAACAGGACTTTGCCGCTGCTAAAAAAATGTGTCCCGACTGTAAGTTTTCTCTGGAAACTACACTTATCAGAAAGCCTTTATAATATTAATCTGTTATAGTATTGAGTTTTGAATTCTTTTAATGTATTCTCGTTTTAGAGAGGGAGAATTTATGCTTATTTTAGAAGACTTAAAAGAGATTAATGATGTAATAAAAGAATTGGCGGAATTCGTTCAAAACGACGAAACCGTAAAGCCTGATTTTGAGGAATATTTGAAAACAATCGGCCAGAACGGTATGAATTTCCAATCAGCTTGTTTTAATTATATTTTCGAAAGAAATTTAAATCATAAAAGTATCTTAACTTTATTTTTGGAAAACTCGAAAAAGCTGCCTGCTTCTACTAAAAAAATTGTTAAGGCATTAATGCAATCCATATCTTCAATATTTGAGATTAAACGTGTTTTGCAAAACGGTTTTGACCTTAATAATATTATTAACGAAAAGACATACAGCGTTGTTTCCCTGGTAAAGATGACGACTTTTAGAGGAATGGGATCAGGGCAATATGTAGTTGCTAGAATTTTTAAATTCGAAAAAGCATATTACCTTTTGGAAATTTCGGGTGTGTTGCCTTCAAGCAGAAGGGATGACGCTCTAAGATATTCAGTTGCCAAGATTATCCAAAATCCCGAATTAGTTTATCTTGACAACCCTGAAAAACAAAAAGAAATTGAAGAAAATATTAAAGAAATATATGACAAATTTATAGAGTTTTTCGGAAAAGATGAAGTTGTTACCACAAATAAATATGCTGATGATTTAATCGGAGCGTTTAATGATTTTGCGGAAGGCGGAGAGAAGATTGATTTTCAGGACAAAATCCAGTCTTTAGACAATTATAAATTTTTCGATGTTTCGGAGTTTAATAACTCATATGACAACTTTTTGGAAAATTCACTGGGCGGCTTTTCATCGCATAAGGAAACTTATGATGTGGGAATTGTTTTTGATAAAGAACTCGGATTATATGCAGTTCCGTTTCTGGCAGCATTTGATAAAGCAGTTGAAAATCCCGACAGTGTTGAAAATGCAAAAGCCTGCATAGAATTTTTCCTGAATAATGACAAATTTTCAGCAAATATTATAAAAAGGGTTGCGGGGCGTCATGAGAATTTTATGGATACGGTAAATAAGCTTTTAGGCACAAGTTACAATCTGGATGAACTGCTTGAGCATTATAAATCAAGATATTTGGAAAATAAAATTTTCTCATCTACAACCGTACTGTATAAGTCAAAAGCATTTTCAAGAACTCTCGGAATAATAGAAGAAGATATTGAAAAACCTGAGCTTGAAGGCGTTGATTTAAGTAAAATCGGCAGAAATGATCCTTGCCCTTGCGGAAGCGGAAAAAAATTCAAAAAATGCTGCGGGGCAAATTTATAATAAATCAAGCAAAGCTTTAGAGCTTATTCCGATAATATTTTCGAAATCGCCCGTATAGGATTTTATATATCCTTCGGGCATTTCTTGTATTCCGTAGGAGCCCGCTTTGTCAAACGGCTTAAAATTATCAATATAATATTTAATCTGTTCGTCAGTAAGATTTTCAAACGTAACTTCACTTGTTGTTGAGTTTTTTTTCAAATCTCCTGTTTCTGAATTAATTACAACAATACTTGTAACAACAATATGAGTTCTGCCTGAAAGTCTCTTGAGCATTTTAAATGCTCCTTCATATCCGTCGGGTTTGCCTAGAATTTCATTATCAATTACAACAACCGTGTCGGCACCGATAATTAATGAAGGTTCTTTTACAAGCGGAATTACTGCTTTTGCCTTGTTAAATGCTAAATTTTCTATAAAATCATAAGAAAAAACCGTCCTCGTATGATCTTCGATATACGGCGACGGAATGATTTCAAATCCAATATTAAGTTTTTTCAGAATATCTGCTCTTCTGGGAGAAGAAGAAGCAAGGATTATTTTTCCCACCATTTTGTTCTCGCTTTCTTACGTTAATTATATCGGAAAAAAACGAGAACAGAAATCTTTTATTGATATTGTGAGGTTTTGTTATATCTTGCAGTCCTTGCGTTGATTGCATAGCAGGCAATATTAAGTCTTTGTTTAAGACCCATCATATTACGATACATGCTTGCGTAATCATTCATTGCCCCCATCATTTTTTCAGGGTCAACCATTGATTCCAGGTTGTCATGATTGTCAACTTTTTCTTCTGCGTATTTTTTGACCAAGAGCTGGTCAATGTAATCCTCAGCACCTATTGCCATTGATTGGTGTCCTCCCTAAATTTAATTGTAATCCTATTGATGTGTTTGATGAGAAAGTGTGTCAGACTATCCTAAATATTCCTTATGTATATACTAAGTATTTCTTTCCCAAAAAATTGCTTATTTTTTCGTTCTTTGTAAAGATTTGTTTACATTTGATTTATATGATATAATCTGTTTATGGGAAGTATAAAAATAGTTTCACCTGTTAAAAAGCCTGAGGACATTGATGTTTTTGCCCGCGAAACTTCGTGCAGGGACTATTATGTTTATTATAAGAAGTTTTTAAATAATAATTTCGAGTATGTAAATGAATTCGTCGATGCAGCAAAGCGAAACAGGTGTGCAATTTATATAAACTTTAAGCATGATATAACCGAAGAAAACCTGCCTGAAATCAAAAAAATGCTGAGATTTTTAAAAACGGCGGGCATAGACGGAATTTTTATTAACAGTTTTGCAATACTTGAAGCTGTAAAGGTGTTTAATCTCCCTTTCAAGGTAATTGCAGATTCTTATTTTGATATTCATAACCTTGCGGGGATAGATTTTATAAATAATTTTCATAAAGTTGACGAAATCATTATTACTGAAGAAATTTATATGAAAAATATTGCCAAGATTAAGCAATATACAAAGCTTCCTCTTGCGATAGACAGTGACAACCTTCCATACTGCGCCGAAGATATAAAAAAACTTAAAGCAATAGACAGTGTTGTTATAAAAGGGAAATTTAACAATTCAGAAGAAATTCTTGAAGCTATAGAGCTTATTCAAAAGATTTTGGATAAACCTAAGCTTTTTAAGCATCAAAAACTTCCGTTTAAACATGTCAGAAAAAGTATTTACAGTACTAATCATTTTTTAGGTGTTGTTGTAAGTGCTGAAGGTCAAGACTTTAAATTCAGCAAAAACATTAAAAATTTTGAGTGGAAAATTGCAAAACCTAAAATCAGGCAGACTTTTGACTACTCAAAAAGAGACATATATAAAATAAATCTCCGCCTGTCTGAACTTGCGCAGTTAAAAGAACTTGAAAAATATATTAAAAAAATAGGAACAAACCCGATTTATTCGATTGAGTACGGTGAAATCCTCGCTACATGCGACCTTGCGACAAGCAGTTTCAGCGATATTATAATGAAAGTAAAAAAATTCTGTACAAAATACGGGATTAAATTCCAGCTTTCAACGCCGAGAATTCTTATTGAAAGGGATTTTGACAGGGTTTATGAGTATGTAAAACAAATTCTTTTGACAAACCCTGCCCCTGACAGTCTTATAATTAATAATATAGGTTATTTTTGGACCGCAATTAACGATCCTGATATAAATCATATTCCCATTGAAATAGGACAGGGAATAAATTTGTTAAACAGTCTTTCAATAAAATGTTTAAATAATCTTGCACAGATTAATACTGTTGATTTTACATCTTTTTCGGATATTGAAAGCACAATTAAAACTATTAAAAAAGTAAAAAATGATATTCCGAATAAAAAGTACACTATTGCAGGAAATATAAGAGTGCCGAGTTTAGGACTGTGCCCGTTAAATAATGACAGCGCGATAATTTCGCGGCTTTCTTGTAAAGCCCCCTGCCATAGAGGCGGCTATGCCCTGCATGACCCTTCACTGGATAAAATTTATCCCTTTACGTGTGACGGTTTCTGCAGGATGCATATGTTTGAAGATAAAATACTGGAAGAATTTGATAAAGTAGAAGAACTCTACAGATCCGGAGTTAATGAGTTTGTATTTGACTTTAGTGCATTAAATGCTAAATTTATCCCTTTGCTTTTAAATAAATTTTTTCAAAATTAAATAAAAAAAAGAACCCGTAAATTTTTACGGATTCTTTTTTTTTTATTTTTGTATTCCAAACTATTTAGCGTATAATACAGCTCTTGCTGCAGGTGAGTTCGGAAGGATTGTTTGGTCATAGAAGATAACCGGATAAACGTCAGTCGGGTTAGTAACCTGACATGCGTTAGCACCTGTACCGTTAACATTTCCTGTATCACATTTGATAAGTTTGTTAGGAGCTTTTACACCGTTAACATCGATAAAACCTTTACAAGCTTGACCAACTAAAGTTGAATCTTGTGTACATTGTTTTGTATCTGTCGGGAATGAGAACATAATACCGTCATTGAAGAACAATGTTGTGTTAGCTTGATCAATAGTAATGTTGCCCGTATCGTTAGTTTTACCTGCTGTATTTGTTGCAGTATATGCATTACCGCTTGAAGTTGTTACATTACCTGAACCGGTTTCGCTTCTAACAACATTCATACGATTTTGTAACATAGTAGCTAATTGATAGTCACCTGCAGTACCTGTTAAATCAGCAAAGTTGTAGTCATCCAAAGCAACGTTCAATACAACAGCTTGAGATAAAGCTGATAAAGCTTTTTTGTAAGCAGCTTTGTACTGAGCACCTTGAGTTGAGTTCATCAATGTAGGCATTGTCATAGCAGCTACAACACCGATGATACCTAATGTGATTAACACTTCTGCGAGTGTAAAGCCGAATCTTTTTGTCATAATCTTTTCACCTTTCTTTTTAGTAAAACTTTCTGATCCCTCAAAAAATGTTTTACGCCTTTATCTCTCTATCCTTTATTATATATCGAATCTCTCCAAAACATGTGGATATGCATAAAAACTCTTTTGAAAAATCTTTTTGTACCCTCATTTTAAAGTATTTGTCATAAAAAGTCAATAGCTTAACAAAAATTATTAATTAATTTTAACTAATTCTAAAGGATTAGAAATTGAAAAATCATACATTTAGAGTATAAAGATATAAAAAAACGGCGGGGTGAAACTCCGCCGACAAAAAGATTCGAACTTTTTAAACGTGTCGTTTTGCTGATTAAGCAAAGTGACATCGCATAATCTTATTATTTAGCGTATAATACAGCTCTTGCAGCCGGTGAATTCGGTAAAATTGTTTGGTCATAGAATACAACCGGATAAACGTCAGTCGGGTTCTTAACCTGACAAGCATTGGCACCTGTGCCGTCAACACTTCCGCTGTCACATTTAACCATTTTGTTAGGAGCTTTTACGCCGTTAACATCAATGAAACCATAGCAGGGAGTAGTACTTCCTGTTGTGTCGTCTTTAGAGCAATTTTTAGCTTCTGTCGGGAATGAAAACATGATACCGTCATTAAAGAACAATGTTGTGTTTCCTTCTTCAATATCAACCCCGTTAGTTCCTTCGCGGGTTCCTGTTGTAGTAGTTACTGTGTAATCTTTGTCGCCGTTTTTAATATTACTAGATCCTGTTTCGGTTCTGACAACATTCATGCGGGAGGACAACATGTCTGTGAGTGTATAATTGTCTGCGTCTAAGTCTGCGAAGTTGTAATCATCTAAAGCAACGTTCAATACAACAGCTTGAGATAAAGCTGATAAAGCCTTTTTGTAAGCTGCTTTGTACTGAGCTCCCTGAGTTGAATTCATTAATGTAGGCATAGTCATTGCGGCAACTACCCCGATGATACCCAATGTAATTAACACTTCTGCAAGTGTGAAACCATAGCGTTTTGTCATAATCTTTTCACCTTTCTTTCTTGTTTAGATTTACTCTCTATAAAACTACTCTATGTTATAACCGTTTATCGTATATGCAGTAATCATGGTTTTTGAAAAACTCATTGTTATACACTTATTTTAAATTATTTTTCAGTGATTGTCAAGGGGTATAAAGTATTTATTACTCAATTTAAATTAAAAAACGTGATATTATCACTTATTTTTATGAAGATATCAAGGTATCATTAACATATGGATAATAAAAAGTTATTAGGCAAAAGAATAAAAGAAATCAGAAAATTTAAGGGGTTAACTCAGGAGCAGTTGTCAGAAATGATTGATATTGAGACTTCTTCGCTCTCAGGGATTGAGTCGGGAAGATTTTACCCCTCTCTGCATGTGCTTGAAAAAATTGCTGCTGTTTTGGAAGTCGAACTAATCGAATTTTTTAAGTTTTCATCCGTAAATTTACCCGAAAACATTGACGAAGAAATTATAAATATTATTGAAAAACAGGATAAAAATAATAAACGTCTTATATATAAATTATTGAATGCTGCTTTTATGACTATTAGTTGAAAAAAAAAATACCTCATGATATTATCATTTTTGTTGATATATAGGAAGAAGGGGTAAATATGACTTGTACTTTAGAAAAACACTCTAATGTTTTAGACGAAAAAGCAAAAAAAACTATCAGAAAAGCTCTTAAGGTTTTAGGGAAGAAAAATTTAGCTTTTATTATGCATAACGGAAGTTTCCCTGCTGCTCAAAATCAAAATACAGGTTTTGGCAGTATTAATTCTGACGGCGGGAAAGAATTTATTGAGTATGCATCAGGTTTGTTTGATGCTATCCAGCTTGGACCTGCAGGTAAAACAAAATCCTGCGATTCTTCTCCGTATACCGGTACAATATTTTCTGATAACCCTTTATTTATCAACCTGAAAGAATTAACAACAAAGGATTGGGGTAAAATTCTTTCAGAAAATACTTATAACGAAATAATTAAGGACAATCCGAATAAAGATGTTAACAAAACGGCTTATTCTTATGCTTATAAGAGATACAGCGAGGCTTTGCAGGAAGCATGGAATAATTTTAAGGCTAATCCTGTTAAAAAACTTGAAAAAGAATTTGAACATTTTAAACGTGAAAACAGTTTCTGGCTGGATAAAGACAGCCTTTATGAAGCTTTGTCAATTGAACATGGAAATGATTACTGGCCTTTATGGAACTCGGAAACCGATAAAAATCTTTTTAATCCGCAATCAATTGAACAAAAAATGCAGTTTGCAGAAAGAATTAAAGAGATTGAAAATAAATATTCCGATGAAATTGAGCTTTACAAATTTACTCAATTTATTATAAGCAAGCAGAATGAAGAAACAAGAAAATTTGCTAAAAAACATGACATTAAAATGATTGCCGACAGACAGGTTGCGTTCTCTGACCGTGATACATGGGCTTATCAGGCATTATTCCTAAAAGGCTGGTGCCTCGGCTGTCCTCCTGATTATTTCTCAAAAGACGGACAGGCATGGGGATTTCCTGTTATGGATCCTGACAGAATGTATAATGCCGACGGGTCTTTGGATGAAGGCGGGCAGCTTTTGAAAAACCTGTACAAAAAAATGTTCAGAGAAAATCCGGGCGGTGTAAGAATTGACCATATTGTAGGACTTATTGACCCGTGGGTATACAAATCAGGCAAGAAACCTAAAATCGAACAGGGTGCAGGCAGACTATACTCATCTCCCGAACATCCCGAACTTTCGAAATACGCTATTGCCGGAATGGAAGATTTAGATACCGAACTTACTGCTGATAAAGAAAAAAGAGTTAAAACTTTATCTAAAAAGCAAATTAAAGATTACGGCAGACTGATTGAAAAAATCGTTATAGCAGCGGCAAAAGAAGAAGGTTTGGACAAAGACGCAATTGTATGCGAGGATTTGGGAACTCTTACAAATCCTGTTGCTGCTGTAATGAAAGAATATGGTTTGCAAGGTATGAAGCTTACGCAGTTTGTGGAGGCGGATAAACCTAAAGACCCCTACAGATGCTGTAATATAGATAAAAAATGCTGGGCAATGGTCGGCACCCATGATAATGAACCTATAAAAATGTGGGCTGATCAAAATATTCATACCCATGGCGGATACCTTCATGCTAAAAACCTTGTGGATGATTTATTTGCAGAAGCTGATAATAAGGATGATATCATAGTTCATCTTACTGATGATGCTGAATTTTTAGCTCAAACAAAGCTTGTTGAATTGTTTGCATCGCAGGCTGAAAATATTCAAATATTCTTTACTGATTATTTTAATGTTTACGATGTTTACAACAGACCGGGAACATCAGGTGATGCAAACTGGAGCTTAAGACTTCCCGATAACTATAAAGAACTTTATGCTATTAATCTTGCAAATATTTTAAAATTAGCTATAATTGCAAGAGGGCATGAATTTGCGGAAAAAAATCAAAAACTTATTGAACAGCTTGATGCTCTGCAAATATAGTTAACGGAGAGATTAATGAAAAAATTATTAATAACATTATGTTTATTGGCTAATACAGGTTTTGCACTTTGTGCAGAACCTGTGCAGCCTTATGAACCGCCGAATGAAGCTAAATTACAATATAATCAGGGTGTTGATTTTTATAAAATAGGTCAGTATGACCGTGCAATGGCTTCTTTCAGACAGGCTATCAATATAGATCCTAATTATATAGATGCTTATTACAACCTCGGGTCTATCCTTGAATATTTGAAACAGGATGAAGCGGCTCTTGCAGTATTTAAGCAGATTATTGTCAGAAAACCCGATGATTATGAATCTGTATTTAAAGCCGCAAATCTCAGCAATAAACTGGGTGTGCCTGATAAAGCCAAAACTTATTTGTCTTTAATACCGCCAGAAAGTAACGTTTATTCAAAAGCGCAGCAGCTTGCCGCTTCGTTAAATACAGATATGCAGACAATTAAGGAGCAAGAAACCAAAGCTGCGCAGGCTGATAAACCAAAAATAGAACAAACAAACGGCATGTACAATAATATTGCAAGTCCGACGGGGATTACTACAGATGCTGATGGAAATCTTTATGTCGCGTGCTTTGCTGATAATATGATTTATAAAATTACACCTGACGGCAGGAGAATTGTATTCATTAAAGATGCTAAAATAAACGGACCGATTGGCTTGGTTAGCGATACTGAAGGAAATCTTTACGTTTCTAATTATAATAATAATAATGTTGTTAAGATTACTCCTGAAGGTGCGGTTTCCGTGCTTATCTCTAATGTAAACAAACCATATGGAGTTCATATTAACGGAGATTTGCTGTTTGTTTCATCGCAGGGTGCAAATTCAGTGTTAAGATATAAGCTTTGATTATTCTTTCACACTGCCTTGTAAAATGTCTGATATGAAGTATTTTTTTCCAAGAAGAAATACTCCAATGACAGGCACCGTGCATATTACCGAGCATGCTAAAAGATTCCCCCACAGAGTTAATTCTCTGAAACTTCCTTTATAAATGGCAAGTCCTACGGGCAGTGTACGCATACTTTCGCTGTTTGTGACAATTAAAGGCCACATAAAACTGTTCCAGGTTGTTACAAATGTGAATATAGCAAGCGTCGCCACGGTCGGTAACGCCAATGGCAGAGCAATTTTAAAAAATGTTTGGAATAAATTGCAGCCGTCGATTTTTGCGGATTCTTCCAAATCTTTCGGCAGCCCGAGAAAGTACTGGCGCATTAAAAATATTCCGAAGCCTCCGAATAATGCAGGCAGAATTAATGCCTGATATGTATCAATCAAATGCAGTTCACGCATCAAAAAGAACAGCGGAATTATATTAACCTGAGGCGGAATAAGCATTGTTATTAATATTAATAAAAATATCGCATTTTTGTATTTAAAATTTAATCTTGCAAACGCGTACCCCGCAAGCGATGCAAAAATTACCTGCCCTATAGTCGTTATCGACGCGACTAAAAGGCTGTTAAAGAAATATAAGCCCATCGGTATTTCTTCAAAAACATTTTTGTAATTTTCTAAGGTTAAATGCGGATGAAAAATTCTTCCTGCATGAGAAAAAATTTCATTGTTATCGACAAATGAAAGGTTTACCATTGCAAAAAACGGGTAAAGCATACTTATTGCTATTAAAATAAGTGTCAAATAACCTAAAAATATCCTTAATTTTCTCATAGGTTTATTATAGCAGAACTATTTGAAATTTGTTAACAGGCAAAAATCGACTTCAAGTGCATCTGCTATTGCAAAAAGTTTTTTTAGACTAATGTTTTTTTGACCGCGTTCAACCCTTGTAATATATTCGCGTGACAAATCAACCAGTTCTGCAAGTTTTTCTTGCGATAAATTTTTTTTATTTCTGTATTTTGCAATATTTTTACCGAGCTGTGCAAGCCTTGACATGTGACCTATTTTGACTTAAATTGTTATTAATGTCAGTGACCTATTTGTCCGACAAAGGAGGCTTTTTATGAATTTTACAAAAACTAATCCCGCTTTTACACTTGCCGAGGTTCTTATAACTTTAGGAATAATTGGAGTAGTGGCAGCTTTAACGATACCTGTTCTTACTCAAAATTATAAAAAACGCGTTGTCGAAACACGTTTACAAAAGTTTTATTCGACTATCAATCAAGTAATAAATCTTGCAGAAATAGATTATGGCTTGAGAGAAGATTGGTATAACTTAAATGATGTTGACACTGACAGGAATGGCAATCCCGTAGCGGGAAATACCCCGAGAACAAAATGGGTTAATAAATATATAGTACCTTATATTAAGGGGGCAGCTGCAGATGAAGTGTCTTTTGATGGGATAACCCGTCCTATAATATATTTTGCTGATGGCAGTTCTTTATTGTGCCTGCACCAAACTTCACTTGCAGATTGGGTTTACTTTACGTCTAATCCTTACAAATGTGTCGGTAAAAAGTTGGAAGATGTATGGCTATATGGCGAGTGTTCTTTTAAGTTTATTTATAATCCCGCTGCAGAAAAAACAGGTTCATATAAATATGTAACCAATTCCTTTGATACATATACTTTTGGCTGGGATGGAACAAATGAAAATTTATATTCAAGTTGTCGCAGTGAAGGTGCTTATTGTGCGACTTTAATACAACATAACAGCTGGAAAATTCCTGATGATTATCCAAAAAGAATAAGATAAGAAATTAATTTTATTTATTATATTACAAAATAAAGTAAAGCGAACATAACGCATAATGAAAGTGAACTTAAGACAAACCATGTATGCATTACGGGGTGTTGATATTCCCAGATTTCTTTTAATGTAGTTGCAGCATTTTCTATTGTTTGCATCTTTCTTCTCCAATAAACATATAAAAATCTTTTATATATATATCTTATTCATTAATCATTTTCGGGCATCACCTAATCGGTTGATTATTTGTAACCTTTAGGATAATATACAGTTATGCAGGATATAGAACTTTTAATGCCCGCTGGCAATTTGGAAAAATTAGAATATGCAGTGCGCTACGGAGCGGACGCGGTTTACCTCGGAGTTGTAGATTTTAGTCTCAGGGCTATGCGTAAAGGCAGCCTGATTACTATGGATAATTTAAAACAGGCTGTGGATTTGGCTCATTCACTCGGGGCTAAAGCTTATGTCACAATTAATATATTTGCTTTTAATAATGATATTAAGCAGCTTGAAGCTTCATTAGACAGGTTTAAAGATGCTAAACCCGATGCTTTCATTATAAGCGATTACGGTATTTTGAACTTAATAAAACGTAATATCCCCGAAGTTCCGCTTCATATAAGTACACAGACAAATACTTTAAATTATGAAAGTGTAAAGTTTTGGAGAGATTTAGGGGCATCACGCGTAATCCTTGCCCGTGAACTTCCTATTGCCGATATTGCTGAAATTAGAAAGCAGGTTCCTGATATTGAACTTGAAAGTTTTATTCATGGTGCGCAATGTGTTTCTTTTTCGGGAAGATGTCTTTTAAGCGATTATTTTTCAAAAGGAGAAAGAAAAGCTAACCATGGAAACTGTTCGCAGCCTTGCAGATGGAGTTATAAACTTGTAGAAGAAACACGACCGAATGAATATCTGGAAATTAATCAGGATGAAAGAGGGTCTCACATTTTAAGCCCTAAAGACTTATGTCTTGTGAAACAATTGCCGCAGCTGATTGATGCAGGAATTAATTCTTTTAAAGTCGAAGGAAGAACAAAAAGCCTTTATTATGTTTCGGCAGTGGCAAAAGCTTACAGGCAGGCAATTGATGATGTATTGAAAAATCCTTCGGCAGATTTGGAAAAATATTTTCTTGAACTTCAAAAGGTCGGAAACCGAGGTTATACAACAGGGTTTGCGCTCGGAGACAATAACGGCGAAAGCTATAGTTATGATATTTCAAAAGGTCTTGCGGGAGCTGATTTTTTGTGTGAATTTCAAACGTCCGATGCGGATGCGGTATCGGATGATTTTCATCTTGTAAAAATTAAAAATAAAATGCTTCTGAATGATGAAGTTGAAATTATTACGCCTGACGAGCAGTTTACGGCTGTTGTTGAAGGTATTAAAAATGAAGACGGTGACGATTTGCCGCTTGGTAACACAAATGATGATGTTTACGTAAAGTTTTCACGGGCACCGAAAAATTATAAATATGCATTAGTCAGGACTATAGGAATTAAGCACTATAGTTAGTTGTGAAAGAGGCCAAAAATGTTTATTAAACCCGATTATAATCTTAAAAATATTTATGAGATTAACCTTGAAGAATTAAAAAATCAGGGTATAACAGCCTTATTGTTTGATTTGGATAGTACATTAATGGGTTCTAAAACAGGATACTATACAGCAGAAACTTTGAGTTGGCTTGAGAAAGTAAAACAGGATTTTTTTGTAGGGGTAGTTTCAAATAATAATAATCCTGTGTATATTGAAAAAGTTACGGCTTGTTCTGATTTTCCTGTAGTGTTTGAAGCACATAAGCCTGATATTAAGGTCGCAAAGAGCTTTATGGAAAAGCATAATATAAAAGCCGAAACAACTTGTTTTGTCGGTGACAGACCGCTGACCGATGTTTTGTGCGGAAAAAATCTCGGGTGTAAAACAATTCTTGTTGATTCTATTACAGCGGATATTGAAAAACCTATTGTCCGTTTTGCAAGAAAATTAGAAAGATGTTTTATCAGACATTAATTTTATATAACAAAATCTTAACAATAGTACAAGATTTATCAAAATAGATTACAATAACTAGTACGTTGGGAGGTTAAATTTTTTATCTGTTTGAAATATAAATTAATATTATAATTATAAAATGGTTTTCTTTGTTATAAAATAAAAAAAGGTCTAAAGGTGTTTAAATGAAGGTTTCGACAGTTCAAAGCAGTTACTGCCATTCTGTGTATTCTCCAAACAGCGGGAGTGCTCCCGCAAAGAAAAGAGCTGTATCTCCTGAAATGATTATGCTCGGCGCAATAGTTTCAGCAGTAGCTGTTCATAAGATTACGCATCCTGTCAAAAAGGTTTGCAGTGAATATGTTAAATCTCTTGCGGCAGGAGTTTCTGAGATGACAGGGAGAAAGATTAATCCGTTATCTCTTTCATGCGTTATGAATAAAGAGGAATTTATTGAACAAATATTAAAACTGAAAAAAAATAATTACGCTTATACACCCGAAAACATTAAAAATTTCGGTTTTCAAGCCGATTTTCATATGCATACCGATTACACAGACGGAAAAATTTCCGTTAAAAAACTTCTAAATGAAATTTCGGAATACTCTGATAAATTATTTCAAAGAACAGGAAGAAAGTTTATTTTTTCAATATCCGATCATGATTCTGTAAAAGCTGTTAAAGATGCTCTTGTGATTATCTCTGAAAATCCCGAAAAATTCAGGAATGTAAAATTTATTCCCGGAGTGGAATTAAGTTTTTCGCACAAAGCTCCGAAAGCCTCTAATCCGTGTGAAATATCAGAAGTGCTTGCATACGGTTTCGATCCTTTCAAGGTTGATAAATATTGTGATAAATTACAGGCAAGAAGGAATGATACTATTGATAATATGCTTGCAGATATAAGAAAAGCTTTACCGCTGACTGATTTTAACAAGGATGAGCTTATCAAAACATACAATCTTAATCCCGATTGCTTAATGATGAATTCGCAATGGGCGGTAAATCATTATGCCCAGACAAAGCATGCTGTTACTATTCAGGCATCAAGACGCGGGCTTGACGCTTCAAAACTGTATTCCGATACAATGAATAATATTGATGTAAAAAATAGGAATATTTGGTACTTGAAAAAAAATAATGTTTTAGATAAAGATATAGATGAAACTAATATAATTTCAAATGTCAGGAAGAAATACGAGTCGCATCTGGTAAATAATCAAATTGTATTAACAAATGAAAGCTCCTTTGAAAATTTAACGAATTTATTTAAAGATGATGACAATGTTGTTTTATCATTTGCACACCCGTATTTCACCGCTATGAAATTCCATAATCCGAGAAAGGCTTTAAACAGCTTTGTACATAAGTCTAACGGACTTATAAAATTATCGGAAGCTTACCATCAGGCATATCCGGGTGATGTAAGTGCAGATAAGGTTAATGAAACAAACGATTATTTGAAATACCTTATTAAAATAGGGGGTTCAGATAATCACAAGGCAACATATATAGGGGTGAATGAATGAAAGTAACCGGAATTAATCATAATTCGGGGGCGGCGCAGTTTCAAGGCATTACACAAAGAATACCGCAAATAACTATAAATACTGCTCAGGATTTACATAATCAATATCGTTATTTAAAATTTGCCAGGTATTATGAAGCGTTGGATGATAATATTTATCCGCAAAATAAATATATTCGCAGTGAAAATTTTTCATTTTTGGAAAGAATTCCTCAATATTTAAAAAAATTTTTTGTTGAAAATTTTAAAAATCTTACGGATTTCCCAAACATAAATAAAGTATCGGAAAAAATAAATAAGGAGTTTGTCGCAAATGCACTTTATGCTGCTAACAGCGATGTAAAAGTTTTAATGGCGGGTTATGACCCAGTTTGTTCGGTGGGTTTAAAACATGCATTGCCGGGAAGTGATATTGATAAAGCTTATATAATTCTTGGTAAAAATCCGGACGTATACAAATCTGATAACGATGTCATTGCATGTTATAAAGGAGCTTTGTGGGAAAATGTTGATCAGAGGATTTTGAGTTTAAATAATAAAGATACTTTTCCTGAAGTTTATACAATTGATAAAATGTTTTATTATTTAGATTCGCTCGACCGTATGACACATTATATGGGACTTGATAAAAATATTGATTATTTCCGGAATAAGCGTCTTTATGATATAAATCCTGTCACTGCAGGCGAATTTAACATTCTGTTTGCACATATGAATGATGAAACGATTGTTTCAAAAGTTTTTGCAAAGAATTTTGCATATTTTATAGAATCGGTAAGAGACGGGAAAATAGCTTATAAAGCAGATGATGATATTACGAAGATAATTCATGAACGTTTAAACAGGTCTCCTTTTGCCTGGATGTCTAATGTTACACAGATGGGGGCTCATGAAAGACAAATTAACACAGGCATGAAAGATATTAAGAAAAAGCTCAGGGCTCGTGAACATCTTAATGATGAGTTTAATATGTGGAGTGATGATTGCCAATTTGATCTTGTAAAAGATTTGGTTAAATCCGTGTCAAAAGATCAGGGACATAAATATGATAAATATTTTCAAAATGATGACGATATCGGCGAAAGATATAACAGATTAAATATTCAACTTGTTTAGAACAACTGTATAATCATTCCTGCCGCAATGCTTATCAATAATAAAAGTCCTGTAACCTTCATGGCATCTTTTATATTTTCGTTATGTCTGAACAGTACAAGAATGCCAAGACCCGCATTTGATAAAAGTCCTGACATTACTGCTCCGAAACTTATCGATCCCTTTATTAAAAGCATCGTTAAAGCAATTGAAACAGCACAATTTGGTATTAAACCTATAAATGCGGTTATAACAGGCTCTAAAATTTTTACTTTGCCGAGAAGAATATGTAATACGGCATGTTCTGCGTAGACTGCTATAGCAAAGTTCAGTATAATTGTTATTATAAGAATAAATATAAAGATATTAAAAGTATGTTTGAGCGGGTGGCAGATAAGCTCGCGTTTACGTCTTTTAGAAACGCTGTGATGACAGCATCCTTCATCTTCTTCGTTATCTGATTCCTGTATAATCGGTATGTATTTATTGTCTTTTAAAACAAAATCTATCAGATAGCCTGCCAAAACAGCAATAACTATTTTTATGCATATTACCGGCACAACGTAATGTATATGTGTAGGATTTGCAAGCAGAATAGGTATTGCTTCATCTGATGTGGCAAGGTAAATCGCAATTAATGTTCCCTTTGTTATGAACTTTCGAATATACAGAGTACTTGCAATTACAGAAAAACCGCATTGCGGAATTATTGCGGCTAAACTTCCGATTAATGGTGCCGCTTTTTCCGACTTTTTCATAAAAGAATTTATTTTATCAGCATAAAAATATTCTATTAATTCAATAATAAAGAATACAATAAATAATAGCGGCAGTATATGAAAACTGTCTATTATTGCATCTGCTAGCCATTCAGGCATTCCTAATCCTTCTATAAGCGCGTCAAAGCCTGAAAAAAGATTTTCATTTATCGAATTTATTTTGTTAAGAATATCTATAAGCATAATTTAATAATAATATAAACAAGATTTTTATAGAGCTTGTTTATCCTTTCGTTTTTTGTCGTTTGAAACTTCTTTTTCATCACAGCCTAAAACTTTGTTTAAATGTTCTATTAATTCCGCAAAGTGGTATTGCATGGCATGTTCTGATTTGTGGTGAATGTCGACAATATGATAATGCATTGCCATTTCAACCTGAATTAATGACATATTGTAATTGTATAAACTGTCAATATATTCATTAACAGCCATTATATAATCTTTCCTTGCATTTTGCAGTGCTACATAATCAAGCTCATTTGATTTGTAACCGTTTTCTACAGCTCTTAAATTTTCCAGTGCCTGAGAGGCTTCCAATCTGGCTGTCGGAATTTGTTTTTCACTTTTTTCAACGTTATTGAATGCACGTTTAACCTCAAAGTATAAATCTTTTTTAAAAAGAATGATTTCGTTGTCTGCAAGGTTTACCTGCGCGTCGGCACCTTTAATATTATGTTTAAGCTCCATTAAATTTACAGTTGAATTTAAGTTTACTCCGACCTGAAAACTGTTATTTGATGTCTGCGTTGAATTGTTAAAACCGTATCCTGCATTGGCTGTTAATTCGGGGAAGTAAGTACGCTTAATATATAAAAGCGATTGTTCCATTGCTTTTTTTGCCGCAACAAGAACATTTAAATCAGGGCTGTTATCGTATGCAATTTGAACTGCATTTTCAAGAGGAAAAGAAAATGCCTGCGGTGTAAACTGTTCTGATTTTATATTGTCTGTACCGTAGGCAAAATCGTTGTTATATGCAAATGTGTTTGTATTATTAATTTTGTAATCAGGCTGGCTTTCAAGATACATTGAGTTGTTAAGATCAACCCGTGAATTGTTATAATTATTTCTTGCTTCAATAAGTTTTACTTTTGCCTCGCTTAAATTTAATTGCGCTGTTGTTAAATCAGGTTTTTTCTTTGCAAGTTTAACAAAATTTTCGTTGATTTTTACGTTATCTTCCGCAACTTGTAAATATGCTTTTGATTTGAGCAGATTATAATATTTAGCTTTTACATCAAACAATGTAGCGCATAAACTGTCCATAAATTCATATTCTGCACCTATTTTATAAAATTCTTCCATTTTAATATATGCAGTTGTTTTCCCGAAGTCCCATATCAGTTTGTTAAGCGTAACGCCTATGGTGGGAAGCTCTCTATAATGAGAATTATAATAAATATTGTCAGAATTATTTTCGTTGTAAAATCCTGCTCCTGCGCTAATTACAGGAAAATATTGTGCTTTTGCCATGCCAAGATTGCTTTTAGCAATATCAAGATTGTATTTTTGCTTTCTTATTTTCGGACTGTTTTTGAATGCAATCCCGACACAATCCTTTATTGACAGAGAAATTCCGTCAGTAACCTCAATCGGATTAAATAACTCATCTTCATCGACTTCTTCTATAGCAAATGTATTAACACTTCCTGTCAGTAAAAAGATAAAAATTAACAGTACATGACAGAATATTTTTCTTATGCCCATAATTTAATTATACAACATGTGTCAAGCCCTGAATTTACTGGCAAAAATTTCTATTTTGTGGTTTAAAAGAATTATGAAGATACAAAATAACAGAAATAACATAAATTTCGGTGTAAAACTTGATACTGCCAAGGTGTTGGAAGTTACCAGCATGAAAATCTTCCGAAGTGACGGTATTGAGGGCTGCAAAGAAGTTGTACATGCCCTTAATGATAAACCGATAAAAGCTGCAGGTAACAGAGGTTACAAATACTATGCTGAAATAATCGGAAAACAAATTACCGAAAAATATCCCCAAATAGCAGAAGCTACAGCTAAAATATCAGAAATAACATCCCAAAATCCGAACATAAAAAAGGCAGAGTTAAATAAACAGGTTGAGCCTCTTATTGCCAAAATAGGAAACGTAATTGATATTGAAATTTAAATAAAAAATAACAGGAACTAATCCCTGTTATTTTTTTTCTGGGCTCAGAGGGGCTCGAACCCTCGACCAATTGATTAAGAGTCAACTGCTCTACCAACTGAGCTATAAGCCCTTATTCTTTACATATTAATTATACAACCTGATTTTTAATTTGCAATAAATTCTTTTTTCAGATACAATGATAAGGTATGAGCGAGATTATAAAAGCGATGGTAATGTCTGCAGGGGTTGGATCCAGGTTGGAACCTTTGACAAAAACGGTTCCGAAACCGCTTGTTCCTATTGCTAATAAACCTGTGATGGATATTTTGTTTGAAAAACTTGTATCTTTAGGGGTTAAGGATGTTATATGCAATACTTATTATTTTGCTGAACAAATTATTGACAGATACAAAAATAATAATTTAGGGATAAATTTTAACTATATAAAAGAAGAAACATTGTCGGGTACTGCAGGCGGTGTAAAAAAATGCCAGTTCTTTTTTGATAAAGGCAGCACATTTTTGGTATTATCTGCTGATGGTTTGTCTGACGCGGATTTAAAGCTGGGTATAGAAGTTCATAAAAAATCAGGTGCAATTGCGACTATCGGTATAAAAAAAATCGCAATGGATGATGTTTCTCATTTTGGTGTTGTTGTAACTGATGAAAACGGCTTTATAACCGAATTTCAGGAAAAGCCTTCTATTGAAGAAGCTAAAAGTAATTATATAAATACAGGAATTTATATTTTTGATTATGAAATTTTCGATTATATTCCGGAAAACACATTTTATGACTTTGCAAAAAATGTTTTTCCAAAACTTTTGGAAAAACATGCCATTAATACATTTGAGATTAATGAATATTGGAGCGATATCGGAACTTTAGAACAATATAAACAGTCTACGGCTGATTTATTTGACGGTAAATGCTCATTTGAGCATGCTCCTGTTGTTTATACGGCTTCGGGATGTTATATTGCCGATGAGGCAGAGATAGCCGAAACGTCCGTGTTCAAAGGAAAATCAACTATAGGCAGAAATTCTAAAGTTGGTAAAAATGCGGTAATAGAGAACAGTATTATTTGGGATAACGTAATTATTGAGGACGGAGTACATGTAGAAAATTGTGTAATCGCTTCAAATTGTATTATAAAAACCAATGTATATTCACAAATAATAGGAGCAAACGAACTTGTTGCCGATAAATCATTAAAAGTTTAGGGCTTGATTTTTTATGATTTTAATGATAAGTTTAGATTAACTTGAATATTCATTCGTGACTTTGGCACTCTGTTGAACAATTGATTAAATATTGATTGTGAGGGAGAAGGTAGAATTTACGGTTGTCATTCATAGAAATAGATGAAAATTGAATATTACGGGACTGTGGCACTCTGCCGAACAAACGATTAAGTATCGTTTGTGAGAGGGAAGGTAGGAACTACCGCCGCCACAGAAATAATTGAAAATTAAATATTTACGGGACTGTGGCGCAGCGGTAGCGCAGGGGACTCATAATCCCTTGGTCGTGGGTTCGAATCCCTCCGGTCCCAAATAAAAAAGACCTCTTTTTGAGGTCTTTTTTATTAAGTTAAGCGTTGCTTCCGAATAATAAGCCGAGTACTAAGCCTGCAGCAGCTGCAATCCCGCCGCCTTTGGCTGCTTTGTTCCATTTAAAGTTTTTGAAAGCTTTTGTTAATGCTTTAGGAGTTTCTTTTTTGAATGCTTTTGTTGTATCATCCCAGTATTTTGTCATTTTACCTAATGTTTCTTTTGTTGTGTTTATTGCTTTTTCCTGAGCTGTAATTTTAGCTTTGTGTGATGTTAAAAGTTCTGTTTTACCTTTTGCAGCAAGTCTTTTTGCTTCTGCATCAACGGCTTTTTCATCACCTTTAATCCCGAATGATTCGGCATTTTCTTTAATAAATTTTTCTAAATCGGCTTTAGATATATCATCTGCCAGCCCTGAAATTTTACCTTCAAATGCTTTTAAATCACTCAAGTGTTGATTTTTATATTTAAGAGTTTCTTTAGAAGCTAATTTTTCTGCTTCTTTAGTTATATCGTCGGCTTTAATTTCTCCGATTTCTTTGGCTGCCAAATCAAGACGAATTTTTGCGTCTTTCGGGTTAACTTTCATATCATCAGGAACTAAATCCAATACTTCTTTAGGCAGTTTAGTTCTGTCTTCTGCTTCTACAAATTTTTTGATGGCTTCTAAAGTTTTTTCATCTTTTATTTTATATTTGTCTAAAATCGGTTTTTTAGCATTTATCAAAAGTTCTTCTTTTTTAGCTTTTAGCACGTCTTGATAATTTGCTTCATCAAGTGCTCCTATAAATTTATCATCAAATTTTCCGTCTTTAATCGGATTTGAACCTAAGTAATATATTCCTGCACCTGTACCCAGACCAGCAGTACCGCCAAGCATAAGACCTGTGCCGAGAGGAGAACTTCCGCGTTTTTCAAATGTATCTGTCTGCGGCTGTTGATATCCCTGGAATGCCGGCTGTGATGAAGTTTGAGTATTTGCAACGGGATTATTTGCCAAGTTTTTAAAATATTGTTGTGCGTAGAAATCATCATTGTACGCATTATTGTAACCGTAAATTTCTCCTGCCATAACCTAAAACCTTAACCTTTCAAAATTTTATAACCTAACCTTGTATATATAAAAAATTCTTGTTTACAAAAATTGCTTATATAAAGTTAAGCTTCTTAATATTTTGTTACAAAGTTAAGGACGTAAATAATTTATCAAACTCCGGAAAAGAAATATCAACCCATTCAAATCCGTTAATGGAGATTGGTTTATCACAAATTAAGCCTGCAGCATATAAACTCATTGCAAGTCTGTGATCGTGATATGTATCGACTTCAGTATCACCTTTGAGATTTGTTTTGCCGTTTATAATAAATCCATCAGGAGTTTCTTCAATATTTGCTCCGATTTTTTTCAATTCTGTTACGACCGCTTTAATTCTGTCAGATTCTTTGTTGCGTAAATCCTGTGCATCCTTAATAACGGTCGTCCCTTCCGCCTGTGTTGCAAGAACGGCTATTACGGGAAGTTCATCAATCAGTCTCGGGATTATTTCTCCTTCAATTACACATGATTTTAAATCTGAATATGATATTTGAATATCTCCGACATCCTCGCCCGAAATATTTCTTTTATCAAGAATTTCGATATTGCCGCCCATTTTTTCAGCAACTTCAAGTATACCTGTTCTTGTGGGGTTAAGTCCGACATTTTTTAATATAATTTTTGAATTTGGAACAATTAATCCTGCAACTATAAAGTATGCAGCAGATGAAATATCTCCGCAAACTTCTATTGTACGGGGCTCTAACTGTGATTTTTCAACAGTAACGGTATTTTTATCAACACTAATGTTTGCTCCCATATATTTAAGCATAATTTCCGTATGGTTACGCGAAATATATGGTTCAGTAAATGTCGTTTTTCCGTCGACATTTAATCCTGCAAGCAATATGCAAGATTTAACCTGTGCTGAAGCAAGTTTTGAAACATAATCTATCGGATGAAGTTTTTTTCCGTAAATAGTAAGCGGAGCTTTAAAATTGTCGGCTGCAATTTCCGCTCCCATAAGTGATAATGGCTCTATTATGCGTTTCATAGGACGTTTTGAAAGACTTTCATCTCCGATTAAGGTTGAGATAAAATTTTGTCCTGCAAGAATTCCTGACATTAAGCGCATAGTTGTTCCTGAATTTCCGCAGTCAAGAGCTTCTGACGGTGCAGATAAATTTCCGCTTGATTTAATTATTAAATTATCTTTAAATTCTGCATCAATACCTAAAGCTTTGCAAACTTTAAGCGAGGAGAGCGGATCTTGTCCTTTTGAAAAATTTTTTATAACAGATTTTCCGTTTGCAAGTGAAGCAAACATAACTGCTCTGTGTGAAACAGATTTATCTGCGGGGATTGTAACTGTACCTTTTAAACCATTATTTATTTTATTAACAATTTTTTGCATAAATAAATTTTAGCATGAAAGAAATGTTTGTGGTATTATAAAAATACAAAAAATAAATAGAGAGGTGTCCGAGCGGTTTAAGGTGCAATCTTGGAAAGGTTGTGTGGGAGCAATTCCACCGAGGGTTCGAATCCCTTCCTCTCTGTTTTTTATTTTTTTTATATAATTATTTTGTGAATAATATTTTGACGGAAAGCGAAAGATTAATATTTAGAAGGATGTCGGAAATTGATTTTCCCGATGTCGCGGAAATGCTTAAAAATCCTAATGTTACGTATGCCTGGGAATATGTTTTTGATGATATTGATATTCTTGAATGGATTAAAAAGAACAGAGAATATTATAAACGATACGGCTTAGGTTATTTTCTTGCGATAGATAAACTTACATCGGAAGTTGTGGGACAGATAGCATTAATGCCTGACGTTATAAACGATATTGAACATTATGAAATCGGCTACATTCTAAAGGAAAGTTTTTGGCATAAAGGGTATGCATCAGAAGGTGCAAGAGCAATGATTGATTATGCTTTTAACATTTTGAAACTTAACAGCGTGATATTTGAAATACGTCCTGAAAATCTTCCATCAAGAAAAGTTGCAGAAAAATGCGGAGCAGTTGTGACAGGAGAATTTGTCAAAAATGTCCGCGGGAAAGAAATGAAGCATTTAATTTATACTCTGGAAAATTTACGGTCGTAAATCAAAGATTAAAAAATTAGTATTGTCTTTTTGGGATGTAATCCGTAAAAGATCATCTTCTTGTGAAAAAGCAAGACCGTCGCCTTCGTTTAAATTTATAGTATTAATGTCTGCCGAACCTTCCGCGATTTGAACCCAATATTTTCTGTTCGGTTTGACGGTAAATTCTACCGTATTATTGTTATTCAGAAGGCATTGATAAACTTTTACATTTTGACTTATTTTTATGGAATTTCTTTCCCCGTTTTGTGATGCAATTAAAATTAATTCATCAGAATACTTTTCAAGATCAAATGTTTTTTGTTCGTAATAAGGTTTCAGGTTCATTTTGTCAGGTATTATCCATATTTGTAAAAAGTGTACGGGATTAACTTTTGACGGGTTATATTCACTGTGAAGAATTCCTGTTCCTGCCGACATTTTTTGGACTTCTCCTTTTTTTATAACAGAAACGTTTCCAATACTGTCTTTATGTTCAAGTACACCTTCAAGAACTATACTTATGATTTCCATGTTACTATGCGGGTGCAGCCCGAAACCTTGTCCGGGCGCAACAATATCGTCATTTATTACTCTTAAATCACTAAACCCCATATTATTAATATCATAATAATCAGCAAATGAAAAAGTATGTTTACTGTTAAGCCAACTGTTTTTTGTAGTGCCTCTTTTGTCAGACGACCTTAATTTATACATAAAAAATACTCCTATAACATTCAATTATAGGAGTATTTAAAAATTTTTTTAACCTGCTTTTAAAAACCGTTCGGGTGATTTTTATGCCAATTCCAAGCAGTTGAAATTATTTCTTCCAAAGAATTATGTTCAGGCTTCCAGCCTAAAATTTCTTTTGCTTTTTCACTTGAGGCAATTAATTGTGCAGGATCACCGGCTCTTCGAGGTGTAATTTTTGCAGGAATAGGATGTGATGTTACTTTTCTTGCTGTATCAATTACTTCTTTAACCGTAAATCCTATACCGTTGCCAAGATTGAAAATTTCGCTTTTGTTTCCGTTTTGAAGATATTTAACAGCAAGTATATGAGCTTGCGCCAAATCTGTTACGTGGATGTAATCTCTTACACAGGTTCCGTCTTTGGTATCATAGTCGCCGCCGTATATTGAAATAAATTCGCGTTTGCCGTTAGGAACCTGTAATATTAACGGGATAAGGTGTGATTCCGGATTGTGATCTTCTCCTATTATGCCTGAATTATGAGCCCCGCAGGCATTAAAGTATCTTAGTGATACGTAGCGTAACCCGTGAGCTTTGCCGACCCATTTAAACATTTTTTCCATCGAAAGTTTTGTTTCTCCATATGTGTTTGTCGGTTCGGTTTTGTCGGTTTCAAGAATTGGTATTCTTTCGGGTTCTCCGTAAGTTGCTGCGGTTGATGAAAAGACTATTTTATCAATTCCGTTTGCAACCATTGAATCCAATAATACTTTTGTCCCGCACAGGTTATTATCATAATATTTTAAAGGCTTTTCCATACTTTCCCCGACAAGCGAACAGGCAGCAAAGTGTATTACTGCATCAGGTTTTTCTTTTTTTAAAACTTCATCAAGAAATTCTCTGTCTCTTATATCACCTTTGTAAAATCGTGCTTTAGGGTGAACAGCTTCTTCATGCCCTGTCAAAAGGTTGTCTATAACTGCAACATCTTCACCGTTGTCTATTAATTCATATACTGTATGTGAGCCGATATAGCCTGCACCGCCTAAAACTAATATTGTCATATTAATATCTCCTTATAATCTTCTTATTATATACCACATTTTAACTTTATGTTATCATTTGTTGTATGGATAAAGTTTTTTCAAATGAAATGAATGTGTTAAAAGCCCTTGCTATACTGCTAGTTGTATCGGGACATCTGGAATTTTCTCTGCTTGGAATTTTTCCTCCTTATTCTTTTCAGCTTGCATTATTTTTCTTTATCTCCGGCTGTTTATTTAAGGATAAATATTTAAAAGAAGTTTCTACGTTTGTAGAGCGAAGAATAAAGAGCCTTCTGGTGCCTTATTTCTGGTACAACTTATTTTATATGGGCGTAACAATTTTAATTGCAAAGCTTACGGGAAAATTCTGGGGAATGCCGTTAAGCTTCAAAAACTTTTTTGTAACACCGTTTTTAAACGGGCATCAGTTTGACTTATCCTGTCCGTTGTGGTTTGTAACACAGTTGTTTATGACAATGATAACATTTTTGTTTTTATTTAGAGCTTTAAATGCGGTTACGAAAAATAAATATGTTCATCTTGCATTTTTTACGGTTCTCGGAGTTCTTGCAATTCCGTTTCAGAAATTATTTGCAGTAACTCCTGTAATGCTCGTTGTAATAAGAACTATGTTTTCAATGTTTTTTGTTTATCTTGGATATTTTTATACACATTTTATAAAGGATAATTATAATATTTTTACTCCGAAATGGTTCGGGGCAGTGTTTGTTTTACAGTCAATTTTGTGGATGTTTAACAGAGATTATGACCCGTCACACGGTATAGGGTTAAGTTATGTTCTTGTGTGGGCACGATTTGACGACCAGCTTTTTGTTCCTGTGATTACAAGCTTAACCGGTATATGGGCATCTTTGTTTGTTGTAAAAATTCTTTATCCGTATGTTAAAGATATAAAATTTATACAGGATATGGGGCGTGTTACATATCACATTATGGCAAATCACCTGCTTGTAATGTATATGATGACCGCAATTTTTATGTGGTTTAACGGAGTTCCGATATCTGAGCGGGCAGATCATGATATCTACTGGATTTATAACCCTGTTCAAACAACATACTTGTATTTTGTTGTTACTATGGCTGCGACAACTTACATAGGAGTAGGCTTAAAAAAGCTGCATAATTTAATATTAAAAGAAAAATAGCATAATTAAGTGCCAAATGGCTGTCGACTATAGTCACATTATTACTTACATTATTTATATGGTAAGTGATGTAAGAATAAAATTTGCGGAACGATTAAAGTTTTTGAGAGAAGAACGAAATCTTTCACAAGAAAAACTTGCGTTGCTTTGTGATATTGATAGAACTTATATTGGGAGAATAGAAAGAACTAAAAGAAATCCAAGCCTTGATATTTTATATAAATTATCAAAAGGTTTAAATATTTCATTATCTGATTTATTTGATTTTAAGTTATAAATTTGAAATTTCTTCACGTAGCTCTAATAAATGTTGGTATAATTTTTTTAGTTTTGCATTAATCTGTTTATACTGTTTAGTATATATCGGAATTCTGTTGCTTTCATCCATTATCGTATATTACTAAACTCAAACATATTTGTAAAAGAACCCATGAAATTATAGTAGTTTTCTTTTAAATTTTTAATCTGTTCTCTTAGTATATCCAGACAAGTATCCATAGTGCCTCGCATTAATTACGTGCCAACTGGCGGTCGACTATAGTCACATGATTGCATACATTATTTTATATGTCAAGCGATGTGCAGAAAAAATTTGCCAGAAAATTATATTTAATAAGAGAAAGCAGGGGGCTTTCTCAAGAGGAACTGGCATTTATGTGTGGTATTGACAGGACTTATATTGGAAGAATTGAACGTCTCGAACGTAATCCGAGTTTGGTTATTTTACAAAAAATTGCTGATGGATTAGGTATACCACTTATAGAATTATTAACATTTGATTAGTTTAACGGCACGTTGTTTTCACATTTTAAGCCACATTGCATCGTAAGCATTTAATCTTACTGTTAACTCTTTATTTTCAACTCTTGCGCGAACCATTTTATCTGTTAATAAATTTTTCAGGTAAATATCTTTTTCTTTTTTCCCGAAATTATCATCGGTAAATACTACGCTCGCTTTGATTTTTTTGTCTGAAAGGTTATTTATTACGACTACTCTGTCTGTGTCTGTTGCTCTTACGTAGGCAAAAACTTCAGGGGATTTGGTTTTAAGCTCGACAAATGAACCTCTTGTTATTACAGGGTATTGCTTTCTTACTTTTATAAGCTGTTTTACACGTTCATATACTCTGTTATTATACGTTCCTTTGTGATTAACTGCATCTTCAAATGTCTTTTGTGTTATCGGGCCTCTGTTTATGTCGCGGCTGTCAAAATAGCTTAGCATTTTAACTTTATTTTTAACATCTTTGTCTTTTTTTTGTTTTGCTTCACGGAGTTTTGCACTTTTTTTAGCGTTTGCAAAATTATTTTGAATACCGATTTCATCCCCGTAGTATATAATCGGAATACCGGGAAGCGACATAAGAATTGAAAAAGCCATTCCTATTCTGTCAGGATTGTTATCAAGAAAATTTGCCATCCTTCCGCTAACTCCGAAGCCTTTTCTGAATGCTGCACCTTTCGGGGCTAAATCTTCAAAGAGAATTTCTCTTGTTTTTTCGTTAACCATTTCAAGAGTAAGCTCATCGTGTACTCTTAAAAATATTGCCCATGATGCAGTATCAGGAATTTGCGGGGTCTGCTTGTATGCTTTCCAGAAATAACTGTTATCTGCGGTTACAAGCGATGCCCATATTGCAGGCATGTAAGGGAAGTGATAAGCAATTTGCACTTCATCCGTTCTTGTAAGTTCTTTTTCTTCGCCTTTGATATCTTCTTTAACTTTTCTTTCCGCTCCGAAATACGGAAGGATTTTATTAGGCATCTGGCAGGCTTCTGCCTGAATTACCGAACGCGGGGCGACAGCCTGAATAAAGGCACTTAAAATTTTAATAATTCTGTGCGTTTCTTCAAGGTTTTCAGCGTTTGTGCCGTCCTCTTTAATCAAATACGGAATAGCGTCCATTCTGAAAATATCTACCCCCTGATTAGCCCAGAAGGCAATTGTTTCAAGGTTATAATATAAAACTTTCGGATTTTTCCAGTTAATGTCAAGCTGGAACGGGTAAAATGTATGATAGAAATAATAATCTTTTTTGTTTATTGTTACTTTTCTGTAATTATTTTCGGTTATTTCAGGGAAGATAATTCGTCTTTTTGAAGTTTTTCCGTTATCTTCTTTGTACTCCGCAACCCATCCGAGTTTCGGGTCTTTGTATCTTGTGTATTCAGGCATTTGTTCTCTTACGACAAAGTAATCTATTTTGGAAGTATCTCCCTTCAAAGCCGACTGGAACCATTCATGCTGATCTGAAAGGTGATTAAGAACTAAATCAGCCTTGATCTTAAATCCTTTTTGTCTGGCGGCTGATATGAATTTTTGAAATTCAAACATTCCGCCCAAATCCTGTCTTATACCTCTGGGGTTTCTGATATCAAAGCCCGCATCTTCCATAGGAGAGTCAACGAAAGGCAAAATGTATATTGTTGTTACACCCAATCCTTTCAAATAATCAAGCATGTGTATATCATCTTTGAATGTATTTGTCTTATCGGGATTTTTTACGCCGAAATGGTTTGCGTAAAACATATAAATAACTTCGTCTTTATACCAGTCTGAGGGTCTGTTCAAATCTTCTTCTATAAGTGCGGAAGAACGTTCTTCTTTTGCCTTTTTTGCGATTGAGAGAATATTTGAATAAATTATTTCAACATTTTCGGAGCCGTAAACTTTTGCAAGGGAAGCTTTAATTTCTTTTTCCAGTTTTATCGGGATTATCGCATTTTCTTCTGCCTGTACAGATTGTCTTATACTTAAATTTTCGATTACAGCATACGAAGCAGCAGCCGTAGTGTTAAATATAAGAACCGATGCCAGTAATCCTGCTATTAGCTTTCTCATAAGAAATGCCTCCCGTTATTTTTTATTTTTTTATTGTAGCATCAGAGTAATCTTACACAATTATCAAATCAGCTAATGTAACAAAACAATTATATTATAAAAGTTATATACTGGAAGCTAATTTTTTTATCTTTGTATTTTTGTTACAAAAAAGATTATGAATGCTTTGTTGAATTTATGTAATTACTTATTATATATGCTGCTTCCTTTACCAACTGTTCACACGGACGGGCTTTGTAATATTGTTCGGTTCTTTTTGCAGGTATAGGTGAATCCTGCTGTATATCAAGTCCTAAAAGTTCACGGCATATTATTGATTTATTATTTTTTTTAAATTCTTCAGCAAGTTGTTGGATTCTTGCGTAGTGCTGTGCCTTAATTTTATCATCATCTGGTGATGTATAACCGTATTTTAATCCTGCAATCATAAACATTGCACTTACGGCTCCGCATACTTCACGCAGTCTGCCCATTCCGCCTCCGAAAGATGACGAGAGTTTTAATGCTGTTTCAAAATTAATACCTAAATCATCAGAGAATGCACAGAATACGGACTGTGCGCAGTTATAGCCTTCACAAAATAATTTTCCCGCTTTTCGGGAATATTCATTTTCTTTCATAACCATATTGTACTATAAAATTAACCTGTTCGGGAATGTGTTTTTATTTTACGTAAAATAGAATTTCTAATATGAACAATTTGTATAAAGCATTAATATTACTTTCAGTACTTTTAGCAATAGGTGTTGCATATTACATGTATAAAACCAACACTTATGTTACGGCAGAATTTAAAAATTTGCGTCCTTTTCACGACAGAGCACCGATTTACTACAATGGCTTTAAAATCGGAAGGGTTGTAAAAGTCCGCCCTAATAAAACATATACGACAACAATTGTAACTCTAGAACTGCATCCGCATGATTTGAAACTTCCGATTAACATTTCAGCAAGCTTAAAAAAAGAACGCAACAGATGGAACCGAAAATTTGATTATATAGATTTAGTGTATCCCAAATCTCCTTCTGTATTTTATCTGAAAGACGGCGACCGTATCTCCGGAAAAACAACCGTCGAACTTGAAAGTTACCTTGCAAATCAGGATCCCGAATCGCTTGAAGCTATGAAAGCTGATGCTGCCGAAACTATTAAAAATTTGAATGTAACAATTCAAACACTTGGTGATTTATTCGGGACATTGAACTCAATGGCAGGTGATGTTAAACCTAACGTAGTTAAAGCTTCAGCTGATTTAAGCAAGAGTACATCAAACTTTGTTAAAGTTTCTGAAAATGTAAGTGATGTTACGGGTAATATTGACGGGGCATTATCAGAACAAAGAATGGACTCTACAGCAAAAAATGTTCAGGTTGTTACGCGTAATGTTAAACTTATGACTAATGAATTCAATAAAACTATTCCGCAGATAGGGTGTACTATAAATGAGATGAATAGAATTTTATGCAATATTGATGAAATGACCGCAGGATTAAATTGCACCATGAAAAAGCCGTTTGGCGGACTAAGACTGATTTTCGGCAGTCCCGTCAGTAAGAAAAAATGTCAATGTAAATGACAAATTCTTCTTCTTTTTATCTGATTATTGCACATGTGGGTAATGTATTTTTTAGTATATTAATTTAGTATGTACATGTAATTAGAAATAGAGGAAAGTATGTTCAGAAGGGCAACTCTTAAAATTTTCTTATATTGCATGCTGCTCACAACAATTGTAAGTACAATTCTTTGTGCTATGGCAAATTTTAAGTTTTCACTGCCTGTATTCGGCTTTTCCTTACTTTGTAATTCTATTAATGTATTTCTTGTTGTTTATATTTATAAACATCTGTTTTTGGAAGAATACGAAGAAAGAGAAAATCGCTTGAAGCACCAGATAGAATGCAGTTCTGCACATCTGACTTCTATTATAAATAATTTACCCCTTATTGCACTTATAATTGATAAAAATTATAGGTTTGTAACCGGTAATACGGAAGCTTTAAAATTTTTCGATATTACGGGTGAAAAGCAGTTTGGGAAACTGTCTTTAGATGTATTTGAAAGGGATACCATGGAACTGATCAAAGAAGAAAACAACCTTATTATTCAAAACAAAAAAACTTTCGTATCTGACAAACAGGTAAAACTCAAAAACGGCAAACAACAGTGGTTCAGAATTCGAAAGGTTCCTATTTTAGACAAAAGAAAGGATGTCAAAGGTTTTATTGTTTTCGGCAGAAATATTGATGCGGAAAGAGATGCACAAAAGCAAAGAGAAACATATATTTCTACATTAAGCCATGATTTAAAAATACCTACGCTTGCCCAAATCAGAGCTCTTGAGTTAATCGTAAATGAAAAAATGGGAAAGATTAACGACGGTCAGCGGGAAATTCTTAATTTGACGCTTGATTCCTGCTACTGTATGTATGATATGCTTTCAACTATTCTTGCGACATATAAATATGAAAATAACGATATGACTTTGAACTATGAAAAAATTCATATGCTTAAACTTCTTGATGAATGCTTTTCAAAATCATATAAAGATATGCGTCATAAAAATATTCGTATAAAAGTTCAGGCTAAAGATAAATTTGTTTCTCTTTATGCGGATAAAAATCAAATGAAAAAAGCTTTTGAAAACCTGATTAATTATTGTGTTTCAAATGCATACGAAGATACCGAAATTGTGTGTGAAATCGGAAAACATAATGATGAAAACAACGTATTTATATCACTCGGGTTTGAAAGTCCTTATGTTTCATCAGAAACAATACAGAATATGTTCAGAATGTATACTACGTCAGCCGAAAAAATGGACAAGGTCGGAAGCAGTTTGAGCTTATATCTTGCAAAACAGATTATTAACGCTCATAACGGCAAAATCAATGTGGAAAGTAAAAAATCTAACTACAATAATTACAGCATTGAAATACCTTGTATTAATGAATGTAAACTTTCTGCCATAGCTTGTTAAATGTATTATTATAAAATATTATGAAGAAATTTATTATAATATTAACTCTATTACTGTTTGCAAACAGTGTTTTGGCTGCAAGCAATACAAATGAAAAAAGAAATGCTTTCAGAGAAATGGCAAAAAGTCATCAATATCAGCATGAAACTTGTATTAATATTTCAAGAAACTTTAAATCTGATAACAGGTTTTCAAATTATTTGAGAAATAACTGTCTTTTATATGAATCTGACAGACAAAGAATGCTGGATACTATATTTCCCATTTCAAATAATGTAGATGAAAGCTATAAAGAGCAGTATCCTATCTTGAAAGCAAACTTTGCCATAGCAATGAATAAAAGGGAAATTGAAAATTACAGGCTTATAATAAACGAGTATTGCAAATATAATAAGTATAAATTTGCAAAAAAAGATCCCGAAGCTTGTTCGCCTAAAAGGATTAACAGCTTATTTTAAACAATTCCCTGAGCTTCCATAGCTTTTGCAAGCTTTGTAAATGCCGCGATATTTGCACCTGCAACATAATTATTGCCCAGCTTGTATTTTTCCGCGGCATTTTTGCATGAATTAAATATATTAACCATTATACTGTCGAGCTTTTTATCAACTTTTTCAAAAGTCAGATAATATCTCATGCTGTTCTGGCTCATTTCTATGGCAGAAGTTGCTACTCCTCCTGCATTTGCAGCCTTTGCGGGAGCTACCAGTATATTATTTGCAAGTAAATATTCTGTTGCCTCTTTTGTACAAGGCATGTTTGCTCCTTCTCCTATTGCAATAACACCGTTTTCAACCAGTTTTTTTGCTGAATTCAAAGTAAGCTCGTTTTGTGTTGCGCAGGGAAGTGCTATGTCTGTTTTAATATTCCATATAGGAGAATCTTCATTTTCTCTTACAAAATACTGAGCCTGCGGGCGGCGTTCAAGGTATTCTGAAATTCGTCCGCGTTTTTGTTCTTTAATTTGTTTTATTAAATCCAAATCAATTCCGTCTTTATCATAAATACAGCCTTTAGAATCGCTCATTGCAACAACTTTTGCGCCGTATTCAAGGGCTTTCCGGCATGCATATATTGCAACATTGCCTGCTCCGGATATCGTAACGGTTTTTCCTTCAAAAGATTGATTGCCGTTATGTTTCAGCATCTCTCTCATAAAATAGATAAGACCGAAGCCCGTAGCTTCTTTTCTTGCAAGCGATCCGCCGTAAGAAAGTCCTTTCCCTGTTAAAACACCGCCTTCATATATATCCTTTATTCTTTTATACTGCCCGAAAAGGTAGCCGATTTCGCGCTCTCCAACTCCTATGTCACCTGCAGGAACATCAACATCCTGCCCGATATGCCTTTGCAATTCTGTCATAAAACTCTGGCAAAATCTCATAATTTCAGCGTCAGATTTTTCTTTAGGGTCAAAATCACTGCCGCCCTTGCCGCCGCCTATCGGTAACCCTGTTAAAGCATTTTTAAAGATTTGTTCAAAAGCAAGAAATTTCATAATGCTTTGATTAACACTCGGGTGAAATCTCAAACCGCCTTTGTAAGGACCTATAAGGCTGCTGAATTGTACGCGGAAACCTCTGTGAACAACAGTTTGTCCGTTATCTCTTACATATGGAACTCTGAATGAAATTAATCTTTCAGGCTCAGCCATTCTTTCTAGCAGGGCAATTTTTTCATATTCCGGATGATTATCTACAACAGGCTCAATTGTTGTAAAAACTTCTTCTACAGCCTGAATATACTCTTTTTCGTTATTATTTTTATTTTTAATTTCATTTAAAACTTTTTCTAAATATTTATTCATAGAACCCCGCTTATTTTTTGTAAAAAAATTGTACCATGGTAATTTTAACTGCGCAATTGATTTTTGTTAAATATAGGTTATAATGTGATATATAAATTTTAAGTTTATTGTAACAAAGGAGTGTGTATATGTTTGAAAGGTTAGAGAAATTACAGTTGGTCTGGCTTGCCGTTATTCTCTCACTTGGTTTAATCCTTGCAGTGAAAGCAGGAACGGGCGCAATGTCTAAGGATAAAATTACCGTAACCGGTTCCGCTTATCAGGTTGTAAAATCAGATTCAGCAAGACTTGAATTTGAAATTACCGCAAGGAAACCTAATAAACAGCTTGCATACAATACGGTTAAATCTCAATTGCCAGTTGTGATGAAATATCTTGAAGAGAAGGGGATTACCGACATTGATGTTAAAGCTTCGAACGGATACAATTCATATAAATACACGCCGAACGGAAATGTGACAAACGATATTGCTTACTATAATCTTTCACAGCAAATAGTGATTAAATCAAATGATGTTCAAAAAATAAAAGATATATCAACAGATATTCAAAGTCTGCTAGATAAAGGAGTAGATATAAACGTAATGAGCACCGAATATTTTTACTCGGGGCTTTCGGATTTGAAAGTTAAACTTCTGCAGGACGCAACAACAGATGCAAAAAACAGGGCTTCTGCAATGTTAAAAGCAACAAGAAATAAACCCGGTAAAATTCAATCCGTTAATATGGGTGTGTTTCAAATAACTCCGGTTGATTCCACTAACGTTTCCGATATGGGAATAAATGACACTTCCACAATTGATAAAAAAGTTACGGCAGTTGCAAACGTTGTCTTCCGTATTAAATAATCAGGAGAATTAAGTATGAAAAAATTTATTTTAACCGTATTATTATGTTTGCCGATTTTACCTGCTTATTGTGTACTTCCGCCTGATGCCGCAATTATTCAGGTGCATGATATGCAGATGATTAATCAGCAGAGATTTAGAATGGAAGAACTAAATGATTATAACGATGTTGAAACAGAAAAGGCTCGTTTTGAAAAAAGGACTGCTCCGAAAGAACCGCTTATTAAGAAGTTATTTCATAAGAAAAAATTTGTGGAAGAAAACGGACAGATTAAGATTGAAAATGATAACAGCGGTTTGACGGACTAATTGCTTATGCCTGCCCTGTAACCGCACCAGCTGTAGATCGCAGGTAGTGTTTTATCAACGTGTAATTTTTCTGCAATCGGAACTTTTGCAAGGATTAAAACCCCTAATGCATCGTCAATGTTAGCGATAGAGTCTTTGAAAGTAATTTTTCTGTCGGGAACTTTGTCATAAGGATCGTTAATTTTATTAGAAAGTTTTGCGGCAATGTGCATTCCTCCGAAAAGCCCGACAATTGTACTTGCAATTCTGTATTTAATATTTTTTCCGAATGAATATAATGCAGCTGTTAGCAGAGGCGGAACAGATGCGTTCATAAACTGAAACACGCTCTCATTAACTTTTTGTTTACGATGTTCCTTTTTATCACATATCAATCCTGCAGCAAGACCGCCTGCTATACTTCCTGCACTGACAAAAATCATTTCTTTAACGCCGTATTTGATATTATAAAGTCTGCATTTCTGACTTTTTGCAAGTGTAAGCATCGGCAGAACAGTCCCTGCTATGGAACCTGCCGCAACTTTAACTTTTGTTGAACCGTCAGCTTCCTCTATCCTGTGATTTCTGCGGCTTTTATACTGCCTTATATCATATTCTAATCTTGTACCGTTTACTGGTGCAAGCATTTTTACCCCTTTCGGATTATTTTACCATATTAATGTCCGAAAATTAAAATTGTTGCCGAACCTATAAGAATTATTAAGGAACCAAACAGTTTTTTTATGAGATTTTTTTCGTTAAACAGTTTATATCCGAGAATAACATTAATAATAATGGAAAGTTGAAAAAGAGATAATGCACAGCCTACATTCATATATTTAAACACGTATGCTGTAGTAAAAGTCATTAATCCAAAGCATAATGCGGTTAAAACATACATTATTGAATGTCTTTTAACAGGTAATTTAAGTTTTGAGGACGAAAAGATATTCATAATTATGAATGAAAAAATTGCCCCGAGAAAACTTGAAGTAATAAATGATGCGGTTATTGATGAAAGTATAATAACTTTTTTTATAAATACGGCTTCAATTGCTGAAAAAATGAGGGCATAAATTCTGTACTGAATATCTTTTTTCATTAATGCTTTGGGGCTTTCCAGAATAAAGTATGACCCTGATATAATTAATAAAATTCCCATAATTCCATACATATTCGGTATTTCATGCAATATAAGCATACCGAAAATAAGACCGATTACAGCTTTATAAGAATTAATCGGTCCGAGAACCGATAACTCTCCTTTTTCAAGAGCCATTACCATAAAGCAATTGCATACAGCACCTGTTAAGCCTCCAGCTAAAGCATACAACAAAAATGTTAAATTAATGCCGGTAAAATCAACAAAAAATAAAAGCGGGATTGAAAATAAGCTTAGGAGTAAATAATTTATAAAGTTTACATTAATCGGATTTTCACCCTCAAAGGCAAGTTTTTTCTGAAAGACATTACTCAGTGAATTTGCTGCTACTCTTATAAATATTGCTATAAAATTATAAAAAATTTGCATTATGTTAATTCCAATCTTTGCAGACATCAACCCATTGGCAGCAATCGGAAATTTCAAAAAGTTCATCGCAGGTAAGTTCTATTGCAGAATTCCCGCTCCCGCAGGCAGGGAAAATAGTTGAAAATCTTTTAAGAGATAAATCACAATAAACTTTCACACTGTTATCAGCTAGTGCGAACGGACACACCCCGCCGATTGCATGCCCTGTATAAGATATTACTTCTTCGGGGGTAAGCATCTTGGCTTTAATTCCAAAAAAGTTTTTAAATTTTTTATTGTCAATTCTTGCATCTCCTGCACAAACTACAAGAATACAGGAATTATCGGTTTTAAAAGATAATGTTTTGGCTATTCTTGCAGGTATAACCCCCAGAGCTGATGCTGCAAGTTCAACTGTTGCACTGGATTTAACAAGCTCGATTACAGCATTGTCCTTATTATATTTTTTTAAAAATTCTTTTACTTTTTCTATGCTCATAATGTTTAAAATTTTATCAAATAATGTTTTGAATATCAATTGTAAAGAAATGTAAATGCGAATATATACTACAGCAGTAGTAGTTTTGCCTTTTGCAAGCAGGTCAGGCTATTGACGTTATTTAAAACATACTGTAATCTGGAGAAATCGTAAAAGGGGGTGTATCTGTGAAAATTTTACCTGTACAAAATTATTATTGTAAAAACAACACTTATCAAGTTCGGGGGGGGGGCAATTCTGAGCTTGCGGCTAATGTAGTTTCTTTTGCTTCTGCTAAAAGTATAAAAAATGACAATTCTCAAGTCAGTTTTACAAGCTTACAGACAACAGCATTAACCCTTGCAAAAAAAATTCCGCTTGATGACCGTTTAGCTGCAATGTTTCAGGTCGCAAGGCACGGAGACATTGTTGTTACCGCAAAATCATTGAAAGATGCTCAAAAAGCATTAAAAGAATCTTCAGGATATTTTCAAAATATTATTAAACGTTTTCTTTATGTTGAAGATGAAAACATGCAAGGAACGGCTGCTTTTTTGAGAAATGCTCATGATGAATTGGAAGTTATTAATCCAAATAAGTTTGATATGTTTTTGATTGATCAGACCGGTCAGGCTCCTATCAAACAAGGTGAAAGCTTTTATGTTCTTCCCGGAGATACTGTCAAAGTTAATGATACGGATATAGTTATTAAAGATAAGCCTAAAGCCGATTTGAGCTTACACAGACATATTTTTTCAAGAGTTTTTGACCTGACAAATGATGTTAAGCCTGCAATACAAAAACAAAATTTAAAATCTATACTTTCTCTTGTTAAACAGGACGGAGTTAAAGGTAAAAAACTTACTTTTGCAGATGTTGGAGGGCAGGATAAAGTAATAAATGACCTTAAAAAAGGAATTCTCTATCCTGTAAAGTATCCTGAAGCATATGAAAACAGTATTGTAAATCACGGCTTTATTATGTACGGACCGCCCGGGACAGGAAAAACTCTTATTGCTCAAGCGTTAGCTAATGAAACGAGTGCAAATTTTGTCAAATTAAACGGACTTGAAATGGAGTCAAAATGGGTTGGAGAGTCCGAAGAAAACTGGAGAAACCTGTTTGAGCTCGCAAGAGAAAATCAGCCGAGTATAATTTTTATTGATGAATTTGATGCCGTAGCAAAAAAACGCAGCGGAAAAGATGTTTACGGAGATAAAGTTGTAAATCAGCTTTTAACGTTAATGAGTGATGTTGAGAAAAACGGTGATGATATTTATGTAATTGCGGCTACAAATAAGTTAAATATGCTTGATGATGCCATAACACGTTCAGGACGTTTCGGGCAGCACATAGAAGTTAAGGCTCCTGATACTCTTGACGGAATACTTAAAATTTTTGATATTCATACAAGAAATAAATCTCTGGCTTCCGACATTGATAAAAATAAGCTTGCAAAGAAACTGCTTGATATGAAAACTACGGGTGCAGATATATCGCATATTGTTAATGCGGCTAACGAAAATGCGTTTGAAAGAACAGGAATTTATAAAAAGATGGAAGATGGTTCGTTTACAAAATCTGATATAGATTCTTTAGAGATTACTTCCGAAGATTTTTCAAAAGCTGTAGATGATTTTTCAAACAAAAACGGAAAAACATATAAACCTATTGGCTTCAGACAATACGAAAAATAACAATTTAAAAGTACAGCTTTATGCTGTACTTTTTTAATAAAGTCTTATATTGCAGGTTCGATTTTTTTTGTTCCAAGTTTTCTTATATTTTTTGCAGTTCTCTTCATTTATTTCTACAAGAGTGCCCTCTACCATTGTTATAATCCCTTCCGCGCAAATTCCCGTATCCAGACACATATTGAGTTCGATAAATTTAGAATATCTGTCTCTAATCTGTCCCGAAAAGGTGATTATAATTAATAATATTATCCATAAATATTTGTACTTCATACTAACATTATAAAGTCAGATATTTAAATAAGATTAAAAATAATTCCTTTTTTATCTCTCTTTTCTGTGCTTAGGTCGTAATCCCCACATTAATGTCGCACAGTCGCAATAAGGATACATACGTCCTCTTGTTCTTCCTTCATTGTTAGCGACTTGATCACGTTGGGAATCTGCTAGGGCTTCTTCTTTGCTTACTTTGTGTGTATGTACATAGGTGAAAGAGTCGTATAACTCTTTTAAATCACTTAATCCCGTTGCGACTGCCGTTCCTAAAATCCCTCTTTTGGCAGCTTCGCAATTTGCTTTTGAATGATAAAATTTATCCATTGTGCCGTCCCGTTCGGCTAATAAATAAATGTAATTACTAACAAAATTGTATATTGTTCCGAGAATTGTTTGTAACGGACTTAGTAAGCCTGTTATATCATTTATTAATGTCAGCAGTTCAAATTTCTGTGCATACATCTGCTCAAAATCGGCATCAATGTTATATTCACATTCAGGTAAATGCATTCCGTATTCACTTGAAATCTCGTTTAATTTTTCATCTAATTCCGATAATGAAGCATCCGCCTGATATGCTAATTTTTCAATAGATGTAATTTCCGCTCCTACAGCACTTTCCAGAATATTAAAATTCATTATTATTTCTTCTAAGCGCTCATACAAATCATAGCAGTCACAAAGCTCGTCATCTGTTTTTGTTTCCAAATAACATTTACAGTTGGGATGCGGTCTGTCAGGAATATATTCTATATTATAATATTCCTGACCGTTTAAGGATTGACACCTTTCGCAAGCTTTTTCCTCTGTTCGCCAAATATAAACCGTATTGCTTATACCGCCTTTTAATACTGTTTCAGTCATTAATATTCCCCCGTTAAATTTAAATCATTGTTTATATTGTCTACCATTTTTTTCGTGTTAATACGGTTATCATTTTTAGTATCAAAAATTGCATTTGTTATTGCCGCTTTTTTTATGTTTTTGAAAATAAGCTCAAGACTTGCATATTTGCACAAACTTAATAAACAATTATAGGTTTTAACACCGAAATCTCCGTCTTCATCAAGCTGAATAAAATTTTCTCCGGGAAAATTTTGTCTGCCGCGGTTCATAATATTCAAACCGTATTGCAAATTTTTTATTGCCTGTATATAGCCCACTCTTTTAATATGCTTTTCTAAAAATTGCATAATTTTGTTAATCTTATTACTTTCTGACATTTATACCCCCTTTATGTTCTCTTAAAAATCATTTTGATTATTTAGGATTTTTGCCTGCTGTGCAAGTCAGCGTTTCTGTGTGCTTACTAATGTTAAGATGATATACAAAATCTAATAACTAATTTCAACATTTAATAAAATCAGTTGTGCGGGGCGGGCAAATAGGGGGGGCAAGAATAGAAAAAGAGTTTCAGATAAAAACCTGAAACCCTTGATTTAATTGGTTGCGGGAGTCCGCATTGAACGTGTTTGGAAAATTGAAAGCAAGATTAGACGGACTTCTTCGGATAATGTAATTTCTGTATTAAGACAAAAACAGGTATTTTCTCGTAATTTCATGGAAAAAACTATGGGTTTAACAACAGGTCAAGCCTACTGGTATATACGTCATTTCTTGAATACAGGCATGATAAAAAAGCTAAGAAAAACAGAATATGTAGGTAACAAAGGTAAAGAACAGTCACTGTATAAATTTACGTCAGGTAAAACTCGATAAGAATTTATTTATGGTACACTAATAACTATTATTAGCAGTGTTCGTTTACTTAATCTTCTGGAACTCTTTAATAAGATTGAATAAAGTATCAAGCTCTTTGCCTGTTTTTGCTTGTAATAATGCGATATAGTCTTTATCCGCAACTTTTTCATCAGTACTAAGAAACACAAATAGCTTATAAATAGGAATATTTAAGGCATTGGCAATAAGCGGAATTTTATTTAAAGTTATGGGGTTATGTCCATTCTCCCAGTAGCTAACGGTTTTCGTTGCAACATTAACACGTTCAGCTAGGTCATCTTGCGTCATGTTAGCTTGCAATCTAAGCTCTTTCAAACGTTTACCAAACTCTTTGTAAAAATCTTTCATTCTCATAAAATGAGAATATTACATATCTAGGCATAATGTAATCCGATAAGCTGGCAAGCATGCTCATATATGTTATGTAAAATTTATTTAATCTTCTGCAATTCTTTAACAACATTGAAAAGAGTGTTTAGTTCTTCTCCCGTTATTGCCTGTAATAATGTTATATAGTCTTTATCTGCTATCTTTTCATCAACATCAAAAAATACAAAAAGTTTATACACTGGAATATTTAAAACACTGGCTATAATGGGGATTTTACTTAATGTTACTGGATTATGAGCGTTTTCCCAGTAACTTACAGTTTTTGTTGAAACACCGACACGCTCTGCCAATTCTTCTTGCGATAGGTCGGCTTGTATGCGTAATTCCTTTAGACGCCTGCCAAATTGTCTATAAAATTGTTTAACTTTCATAGACTTAAGATATTACATATTTAAGCATATTATAACCCAATAAACAAGCATATATGCTTGTTTATGTTATGCTTTATTCATTAAGTAAGGATAACTAAATTATGACTGGCAAAACTTGTTTTTTTATAGGGAGTAGGTACGCTCCTAGTGGTATCAGAGAGAAACTTGTTGAAGTTGTAGAACAGCATATCACTGAATACGGTGTTACGACTTTTACAGTAGGTCATTATGGCTCATTTGATAGCTTAGTTATAGGGGTACTACGTGAGGTAAAAAAACATCATACAGATATAGAATTATGCTTGCTAGCTCCTTATGCTTTAAGCCAAAAGAGAGAAACTCCAGAGGGTTTTAATGGAACGTTTTATCCTGACGGGTTGGAAAAAGTTCCAATGCGGTATGCTATAGTTCAAGCAAATAGGTATATGGTACAACATAGCGATTATTTAATCGCATATTGTCACGGCGTGGGAAATTCAAAAAAAATTACGGAGTATGCACAAAGGCGTGAGAAAAAAGGACTAATTAAAGTTACTTTATTATAGGTGGTTTTAGTTGACTATTATTGTGTTTCGAGGTATAATTATGGTGTAAATCCTTGCAGATAACGGGGTATCACTGTTTTTTATTTTTATTAGATGACCTCGCCTGTAGGTTTACCTTGATTGAATAGTTAAAATTTTCAGCAGTTTGGGGAGAAGTGCTGATATTGTGATATAAAAAATTCTAGGGTTGGCGGGAGTTTATGTGTAAATGTGTTGATTACTGGCATGATAAAATTTTATTTTACCCTGCAATACAAACCTATCAAAGTCAATTATAGTGCGGGTTCAGGGCTATTTTCTTAAAAATATTAAAAATAATATTTTAAAAATTCATAGGGTACAATTTACTTGTGTTCCTTGTTCTACCTATATTCAAGGTATATTAAAGGTGCTCTATCCACTAATTTTTTTAACTTTTTTATTTTGTAGTTGTCAACTATTCGTCAACTACAAAAAGAATTAAATTTAAGCACGCTAGAATGCGTTTTAAGGCGGGTTGAATTTATTTTAGGTATAAGAAATACCCCTTAAAATAACGATTTTCCTTATTATAGATAAGGTAACTAATATTAAAAGAAACAAAGTTTTACATTCTCTTATGTAGGGGCATTCAAAGGTGGATGCTAAAAAATAATAGGAGAATTAAAACTTATGTCAATCAAAGATACGGTAAGTAAGTCATTCAGCCTCGACATCGAGGTCGTAAAAGTGTTGTACGCATTAAAAGAAGTGAAAAATGTTAATATTTCAAGATTTGTCAACAAGGCAATCAAGGAAAAATTAGAGAGGGAGGGCAATACAGTTGTATAAAATAGTTTATATAGACCCTGACACCCATTGTAAACTAGCGGTGTTAAAAGAAGTCGGGGTAATTGAAAACATTAGTGGATTTGCTGATAAGGCTATAAATCAAGCTATTAAAGGGATAAGAAAGAAAAACAAAGAGGATAAAAATATGTGCAATGAAAAATTAAATATGGATGAGTTTATTACTGATGAAAATGAGTTTAAATATGTTAAAAATGAAAGATACTATATAAACAGGTTTGGTGAAACGTTAGCCCCGCATGCTTTTAAAGTACTTTATAAAAAGGGTTACATAGATAAAAAAGAATGGAAACTCGTGGAGGTGGAGTAATGGTTAATAACAGGGATATTGCAAATCTTAAACAACTGCGTTTTAAACTAATCGGTGCTATTAAATCCTCTGCTATCTCATCAAAGTACAAGGATGAAATCATCAGGGGAATTGAAAAAATAAAAATGCCTCTAGCGGTGTATGGGGTAAAAAGCGACCTCGAGGTGTGGAGTTCTTTCATTGGTAAGGTTGTTGCGCGCGTGGACACAATTCTCAATGATAGAGGCGTAAACCCGCTTTTAATAGAGAGAGTAAAAGACGTTATTAAAAAAGTTAAGATGTAGTTTTTAGGTGGGGCGGGGGTTCCCGCCTCTCTTATTATAAAATAAATTAAAGGGATTTTTATATGCAAGAATTAAAAAAAGAGAAAATCACGGCTGATTTTCTTACGGATTTATTTATTAAAAAGATGTATAAAATGAACGCTTTAACAGAGGTAAGGTTTAAAGAGTTCACCGTTGATATTTTTTTAATAAAAGAAAAGAAACGCCGTATAGCTGGAGTTGAGGTTAAGGGTGAGGGTGATAGTTTATCACGATTGAAAAATCAATTAAGAGGGTATTTAAAATATTTTCACTCTGTCTATGTCTTATGCTCCCCTAATCATCTAAAGGGAGTTCTAAAGGTTGTAAGTGATGATGAATTTTCTAGTGTGGGGGTAATTTACTATGAAAATGGGGATTTTATTACTTATAAAAACGCTGTTCCAGTTGAAAAAATTCAAGGTGTGAGTTCTAACTGGGTTAGTAAAAATCACCAATTATACCAGTATAAATGGCTCATAGATGAGGTATGGGGGAGAGATGAGAAATAGTAAAGAATTAAAAAAGTCGATTTATATCCAAAAGGATAATATGAAGTTGTTAGAGGAATTTTTAAATAAAAATCCTAGTTTAAATAGTTCAAAGGTTATAAATGAGGCATTATCATTGTATTTGACCAGTGTTAAATTTGATGGCGACAGTCAAATAAAGAAAAGTGATGATTATGTACTGTGTGTGGTTCGATTACATAAGGTATTGGTTAAGGTGTTAAATATTTTTAAAGCTAGGTATAAGACTAGAGGTGTTATTGAGTTTGTCAACGGTCATTTATTGAAAGCACTTGAAATACAATCTTATGAAAAATTCCCACGCAAGGATAATATGGGGTTGGTTTTAATAAAAAAATTAGCTGAAAAAGTAAGGATGAGATTGACTATGAAAAAGTTGCTAACCTAGTTGTAGAGCGTGATTGAGCCTATTTTACTCCTACCTTAAGAAATATTTTGAAAGCCTTGTTATGACTGAGATAGAGGTAAAAAATTGATAAAATTACTCCTACCTTTTTTAAGTGATTTTTGAGGAAAAATACGGCTAGAATACAAGCGGGGCAATAATCTTAGATAAAGGTTAATTTAAGAGATTTTATCCTTACATTTTAATGAGGAATACGAAAGAAGTATTCCTCATTACATCTTAAAAATTTTTAATTTATTGCATATAAATGGGGCTGCTTAAGCCCTTTTCTTATCAACTTCTAAAATTAAAAAGTACACACTAATTATAAAAGTGTGTACTTTTGTTAATTACTACTTTCAAGCTATAAGCGGAATACAGGCATATATGAATAAAAAAGAAAAGAAAAAAGGTATAAAGTACACACTATTAACTTGATAAGTTGCACTTTATCATGTATAATAAAGGTATAAAGAACAGAAAACAAAAGGAGATAAAAAAATGAAAAATCAGGACATTAGAAGTGCGGTAGCAGAACTTCAAGAACTTTATACACAAGCAGATTTATTAAAGGCTGAAATTACCGCTAGGGAAAGCCTTATTAAAGAAGAAATGGACAACCGCGAAACAGAAATATTAGACTTAGGTAATGTTATAATTCGCTTTACGTCTGTACTTTCAAATAGATTTGACACTACTAATTTTAAAAAGCAATACAAAGACCTTTATAACTCTTTTATTAAGCAAGTTGCTAGCAGACGTTTCTCAATCGCATAGGGGCATTGCCCCTACTGGGGCGGAAAGGGGAAAAATCCAATGGAAAAAAATATTGAATTAACAAGCAAGGGGATTAAAAAAGCTAGTGAGGGTGAGCCAATACGCAATATTGACGATGTGGAAAAATTAAAAGCACATTTTAGGAATAGATGCAAAAATGGAAAATTACACAAATATTATGTTTTTTTAATCGTTGGGTTAAATACAGCGTTACGGGTATCTGACATCGTCGCGTTAAAGGTTCAGGACGTAAAGGACGGCATTATTAGAATTAAAGAAAAGAAAACTAGAAAAGCCCGTCAATTCAAGATGAATGACTACTTAAGAGAAACACTTGAAAAATGGATAAAGCAGGAAAATCTACAAGATGATGAGTACATATTTTATTCAAATATGAGTAAAAGCGGTGCTAGGTCGGACGGGCGGGAAAATAAAACGTTTGATAGAAAAACTCAACATATAGATAAGTCTGTTCTTTATAAGGCATTTAGCAAAGCTGTTAAGGTCGAAAAGCTACCAATCCATTACTCCAATCACTGTTTAAGAAAAACTTTTGCTTATCATCTATACTTAAAAACAAAGGATTTGGGATTACTCCAAACGCTTTTAAATCATAGTTCAACCGCCGTAACACTGCGGTATATTGGAATAACGCAAGATGTTATAAATGATACTATGAGTGAATTTTTGCTGTAATTTGATTATAAATATATTAATTGAAGAATTTCATTTTACTAAATTTATGAGGTTCTTCTTCATCATTAGCAATGTTTTTTATTTCTTTAGTTGGATTGCTTGAATTAAGAAGTCGGTTTGCTTCTAGCCAGTTGTATACTCCCGTAAATGTAGAAACTATAGAATTTACAAAAGGCTTAGCAAAAACCGTGTTAATTTTCTTATTTTCATCTGTTAAATTAGTTGTATTACTTATAAATGCAGGTTTTTCATCTTTTTTCATGGTAAAATTATAACATGAAAAATATTGGTTTGAAAAAAATAGCAGTAGGCCAATGTCGAGTTTCTAAGGGTGATAAAGCAGAAATTGAAAACTCTCTAAAGAGTCAACAAGCTGAGATTCTTACTCTTGCGGAAAAATTAGGTATTAAAGAAGAACAGATTGACTGGTTTATTGAAAAAGACGCAAGGTCATCATTCCAAGAACGTGCTAATTGGACTTTATTTGAGAATAAAGTAGAAGAAGCATGTAACAATCCTAATATTGCTTATTTCCTTTCTTACTCTCAAGAGCGATTTTGTCGTAATTCTAATTATTCAAAACAATACAAGGATAAATTGAGGAAAGCTGGCATTAAAATTCGTTTTGTAACTGGTGATATTACAGACCCTAATACTGTTGAAGGATTTGTTCAAGAAACCTTTGGAGAAATGAATGCACAAGTTACATCAATGAAAATAAGTAGTGATACTTTACGTGGTTGTAAAGAAAATGCAAGGACTAGAGACCCAAAAACTGGATATGTTTATAAAAATGGAGGTTCTGCACCGTTTTGGCTTATGCCTAAAAAAATTGTAATCGGAGTAAATAAATATAGTGAAAAAATAACAAAAACCATATGGGTTGAAAATACTGTTATTCACACGGTAAAGATTAAAGGTAAAGATATAACAAAAACAATGTGGGATTGGGGGAAATATCTATTTATTGAGTTAAGGTTAAAACAAGGTAAACCATTCAGTGAGATTGCCGATTTTGCCAATGAAATTCACTTGCCAATCGCTCGTAAATCAACATTTGTAAGAAAAAATACATTGTCAGAACAAGCAAAAAATAAATCTATTTATGGTGTTTCGATATATAATAAAAGGCATTACAACAATAATTATAAGAAAGGTTCTTTAAAATCAGAAAAAGAGTGGATTGAGCTAGAGAATGCCATGCCTGCTCTTATAACAAAAGAACAATATGAACTTTTACAAGACATGTCTGAGAAAAAAGCTCGTAAAACAGGTAATACCTCTGCCAATACTAAGACTAACTCTAAGCTATTAGTCAATATTCCTGATAAATTTTATTGTGCTAATTGTGGAAAAAAAATTATCTCATCAGGAAAGCATTATGTTTGTTCTAATTATAATAGCTATGGTAAAAAGGGGTGTGGGGCTTCTAGTTTTTATGTTGATAGTGAGTGGTTAGACACTAAAATTGAAAAAGAAATTATAAAGCTAATACTCAATGAAAAAACTATTCAAGCGTTGTATGAACAATATAAAAAGAAATATGGAGTAAAGGTTGATATAAATAATAACAAGGTAGATAAATCTGTATTAGTGAAAGCATTAAGACAGAAAAAGCAAGAACAAGAAAACTTGCTTAAAGCCATATCCAGTGGACTAATAGCTGGCATGGCATTAGAAGTAACTTCAAATAAGCTCAATTCTATATCAGAAGAAATCAAGACAATAGAGGTTCAAATTGATAACGCCAATAAGCCAAATCAATATAGAATATTAACCTATGATTACTTCAAACAGTTGTGCCAAGACGGTTCAAGGCTATTAATCCATAGTTCTTCGGCTGAAAAAAGAGCTTTTATTGAAAGGTGTATCGAGTCTGTAACCCTTGACCCGACTAGAAAAGCGGTTAGAGTGAAGTTTAATATAAATCCGTTTTGGACGTCTTTGGAAAACCCTAAAAAGACTAAAAAACTGGAAGTATCTGCATTTGATACTTCCAGTGAGATGGTTGCGGGAGCTGGATTTGAACCAACGACCTTCGGGTTATGAGCCCGACGAG
>ERZ780144.432-NODE-432-length-58308-cov-97.976619_pt1 | contig 58308 bp, 97 predicted proteins | sample MGYA00511380_ERZ780144 | MGnify/ENA primary metagenome ERZ780144 (study PRJEB29588, sample SAMEA1965858) | human gut metagenome | biome: human gut; feature: human-associated habitat; material: faeces | place: Denmark | collected 2008/2010 ... | reverse complement strand
AATACCAGCTCTATTTCGCCGCCTCCAACAACTTCTACCCGCCCTCTGTCGAGCCGTCTTGGGTCGTCGCAAACGACTACGTCAACATTACAAATGGAAGCGCTTATTACGGCGACGACAGCAAGCTTATTTTTTCAGGAACGGTCGGTTTAACTGTGCCTATGGAATCTGGTTGGGCAATCAATGATTATCTGACCATTGCAGATGCCACTCGGTGGATTGATAACGTGAAAGCCATTCGTTCCAAATGCAGTGGCAAAAGTTCTACCCCGGAAACTCCCGAGACGTTGAGTTATCATTTTGCGGTTATCAATCAAATAGAAAAAGTTTTGTCTGACATTGAAGCGATGGCAAAGGACCATTTACTTTATTGTTCAGATACAATATGCGGAGGTGAACCCTATTATGTATTTTGTTGACCGAAAGGCAAAATATCCCGGGCGTTGGACTATGATGAAATCTGATGGCACATCAGAAATCATCACTTTGATTCGTAATGATGAACCTGTTGTCGATGGCACTCCAATGAATGCCGACACCCTCAACACTCTGAGCGATGTTGCAGGGGCTGACATTGCAAGAGAAAAGGCGGAAGCCGCCGCAACTGTTGCATCAACCGCAAAAGACGCTGCTGAATTAGCCGCAACCTCTTCGGAAAAAAGTAAAGACGCTGCGGCGAAGAGTGAAGCTGCGGCGAAGCAGTATGCAGACAATGCAGCGGCTATCGTAAGCACCTACCCCACCTTGACCGTCAAGGGCGCTCCCGCGGACGCCAAAGCCACCGGCGACCGCATCAACGCTATCAAAATCGAGACTGACAAGACCCTCACCATCTCCGGCGCTGCGGCGGATGCTGCGGCCACCGGTGTGCGCATCAAGTTGCTGGAGATGGTGCATGGCACAGATGTAAACGGTATCAGTTTCGTCTCGGCATTTGATACGCTCGACGGCGTGGCACTTGAGGGAGTGTGGAACAAGAAGGCGAGTCGGGTGGAGTTTTAAGGAGGGATAAGCAATGGCAACAAAACTCGGCGCTATGGCGGTGGGCAGCACCGTTAAAATCAAGGTGGACGGTACGCTGAGGGATTTTATTATCGTGCAGCAGGGCAACCCTGACTCCACGATCTATGATTCGAGCTGTGATGGAACGTGGGTGCTGATGAAGGGCCTCTACACCAGGGTCATGTTCGGCAGAAACAATAACTCCTATGATGGTTCCATCATCCAAAGCTACCTGAACGATACGTTCTACAGCCTGATTGACGCGGACATTCGCAACGCTATTAAGCAGGTCAAGATTCCGTACCAGCGCGGCACTGGTTCCGACGGCAGCCTTGCCACTGGCGCAGCAGGCCTGAACACCAAGGTATTCCTGCTGTCTGGTTATGAAGTGGGCTGGACGGTTATGGATGGCGACTCTTTCCCGAAGGACGGCAGGCGGCTGGCATACTTCCCCAGCAGTTCCGACGGCAACAGCAAGCGTATCGCATACGACGGCAGCAGTGCTGGCGCTTGGTGGATGCGTTCTCCGTACACCTACAGCCCCGAAAACATCGCGGTCGTCAATACCAATGGCACCTACACCTACGGTTCCTACAAAAACAACTATTATGTCCGCCCCGCTTTCATTCTTCCCTCTACTTTAATTGCCTCTAACGATGGCACGGTCTATGTCAACTTGGCACCTACCGTCAGCGCAGACAGTGTAGATCTGGGGGAGAAGAACGCACCCTTCGACTTCAACTATACCGTTACCGATGCCAACGGCGACCTCATGACGGTGACGGAGAAGCTGGATGGAGAGGTGAAAGCCGTAAAGACAGACGTGGGCGGTACGGTAGTCAAGGTGCAGACGGCCCTCAACGACGAGGAAGCCGTACCTGCATGGGACACTTATCCCGCCAAGTTCGAGTTCTTCATGCCGCTGACGGCCAAGAAAGCGGGCCTGCGACTCCGCTCGCTGGAATTCCGTGTCAAGGGCTATGCGCCGGGTACGATGCGCACCGTCCTGCGCAAGTACGGCTCCACGACCGCCCTAGTGGACAAGTTCATCGACATTATCCGCGGCTACAACGACGTGGTGCTGGACATGGGCGATTTCCCGCTGGAAAAGGGCGTCGAATACCAGCTCTATTTCGCCGCCTCCAACAACTTCTACCCGCCCTCTGTGACACCGGGCTGGGTAGTGGAGAACGACTATGTGGATATTGCCACCGGCAGCGCCTACTATGGCGACGACACCACTCTGATCTTCTCCGGTACCATGGGGATCGTGGAGACCCATACAGCGGCCGGAATGGACATAGCGACCACCGACACCCTTACGGTAGACTGGCTGAACGAAAAAAAAGGCTACCAGCAGGTGCTGAACGGAGCCCACACCCTGACCATCGAGGCGAGTGACGGCACGCTGACCAGCACAAAGGACATAACCTTTACCAAAAACGTCACCGGTGCCAAGGTGAGCCTGACCGCCCCCCTGACGGCGGACGACACCATCGCCGTGGCTGCCATGACGCTCGAGGGCAGTTTCCCCACAGACCTGAGCCTGACCGTGGAGATGACCAATAACGCACTGGATGACAGCCCCGTGTGGGAGACCGTGACGGACATCCAGCGCGGCGAGAGCCGGGCCTTTGTCCACCACGCTTTTGCCAACAAGACCGCCGCCCGGGGCTTTGCATTCAACTACAAGATCACGGCTGCCAGGGGAGCTTCCGGCGTCGGCGGCAATATCACCATGATCGGAGGTGTGATCGGATGAGTCTTTGGAAGATGGATAAGAGCCTGAAAGAACTCCACAAAAAGCTGGAAGAGGCGCAGAAGCTCAGGGAGCTGCCCGGCCTCGTGGCGGGAATCGAAGACGCCATGTGTGAGCAAAATATGGAATCACAGGAGCGGCTGGCGACTATCGAGGACTCGCTGTGCGAGCTGGATGCAGCAGTCAACAAGTAAGGAGGTACAGTATGGAAAAGATCTGGGCAAACAGATTGGTGGCCGGCACCAAGACCTGGGCAGAGATGCCTGCAAGCCGCCGCGCCGGAGTCAAGCGGGAGCTGGCCAAGCGGGTGGCCGATGGCGAAATCAGTGAAGAGCAGTACAAGGAGATCACGGGGGAGGACTACGATGGGTAAGCTGCTGGAACTTCTGGAAAAGCTGGTGCGGGCCATCTTTGGCCCGGGGAACAAGCAGGATGCCGAAGAGGCAAAGCCCGCACCGGAGCCTCCCGAACCCCCCGGGGCAGAGGCTGTAACCGGCTGGGAGGAAGACCCGCCCTATCGGTTCGTCGATGTGAGCCGGTGGCAGGGAAAAATCAAAATGGAGGGCTGGCAGGCTATCAAGGGGGCTGGCTACAAGGGTGTCATGCTCCGGGCCTGCGGGAACAGTGCTAGCTACAATCCCAGCAAGGCGTACATCGACCCGACTTTCGAGACCAACTACGCCAACGCCAAGGCGGCCGGGCTGGATATTGGCGTCTACTATTTCACGAAGGCCATGAGCGAGGCGGAGGCTGAGAAGGAGCTGGCGGTACTGCGGAAGGCGCTGCGGGGAAAAGAGCTGACCATGCCGGTGGCGGTGGACATGGAAGACGCCATGCTGACTGTCCACAAGCCAAAAGACCTGACCAACCTCGCGGCCTACCACCTCGAACAGATCGAGAAGATGGGGTTCTTCGCCCAGCTCTACACCTACACGAGCTATGCCAACCGCTTCCTTGAGATGGAGCGTCTGGCCGGGCGGTGGGACATCTGGCTGGCCGACTACACGGGCAAGACCCCGAAGGTGGATTTCAAGTACAGTGCCCACCAGCACACCAGCAAGGGCAGCGTGCCTGGCATCAACGGGCCGGTAGACCTGGACGTGACAACGGTGAACTACCCTGCCATCATCAGGAAGAAGGGTCTGACCCGTCTCCGGGAGGGCGCATGAGCGAAAAAGAAGCTTTGCTGTGGGTGCTGGGCATCCTGGGCAGCCTGTGTGCTGCGGCCATCACCATTGACAAGGTACTGGAAATCATCCACAAGTACATCAAAAAGGCGCAGGAGCCTGACAACGTGCAGAACAAGCGGCTGGATGAGATGGACAAGCGCATCGGCACCTTGGAGCAGGGCCAGCTTCAGCACACGCAGGCCCTCGCCCGTGACCAGCGCCGCTTTGACGAAATCGACGAGGTGAGCCGTCTGACCCTCGACGGGGTGCGCAATCTGCTGGACGCGCAGCTGTCCGGCAACAATCGCGAGGGGATGCAGAAGAGCCGCGCCGACATCGACAACTATCTGTTAAAAGGAGTGACCAATCATGGTAGCACTGGCAACTAAGCTTTTTGACCTTATCCCCGCCCCGGTGGCGGCTGTGCTGATGCTGGGGGGCGTGATCTTTTACGCTCTGGGCTGCATCCGGCTAGGCTACGGCGCAGCCGTGAAGCCTCTGGTGCTTGACCTCATCGAGCGGGCCGAGCACGAGATACAGGGGACAAAGCGCGGCGCAGAGCGCAAAGCGTGGGTCGTCAAGATGCTCCGCATGGCCCTCAACGCCAGCAAGTGGGGCAGACTCATCAGCTGGGCCATCACCGATGAGACCATCGGTGCCGTGATCCAGTTTTTCTTTGACCGGGCAAAGGCAGCGCTGGAAAAGCAGTAAGGAGGTTATTATGGCAAGCACTACATACGAGCATTTTGTTGACACTAATAAAATGTACGCCATATACGGACGTTTTCTTGACCTCACGAAAACATATCATCTCGGTAACGTCACCGTAATGGTGCGCAACGCCGGACAGCTGCCGCAGCCTTTTTGGCTCGGTGCTGCCCGTGGCGGCGGATCGCGTAGTGCTGCCCGCTGCGCTGCAAGGACTTGACCGACAGCGGATGACCGCCGCCATCAAAAACGCACCGCTTGGGAGGGTAGACCGTAAGATAGCCTTACTGCGGTACGTTGAGCGGCTTCCGCTGCCGGACATTGCAGCACAGACGCATTACAGTCGGACGGCGATAGGCTACCGGCTGAAAGTTATTGATGAAAAGCTAGACGAAAGGAGCTCACCGTGAACATCGAAATTGTTCCGACCGCAGATCTTATTACAGAGCTTCGCAAACGCGAGGGCGTGGAAACGACCGTTGTTGAGCCCTATCAGGACGCAGCGGTCAGCGTCAACGGCCCTGCGCTGGTTCTTGTCGTGACGGATTGATTGTGGTATAATAATCTCAACAAATCCACTCGGTCTCTCGAAGAAGCGCATTAGGGTGGATATTTGCCAGCTAACCCAGTGCTTTATCTGGGAATGAAAAAAGCGGTTGCCAGATAGGCGCCGACCAGTCTCCCGCCCGCCTACTTACAGTGCGTACCATGCGGGAGACGATTTTATATGAATTATGGCAAATAAAATATATCACTTTTTGTCCCGTGTTTTATTCGCTCTGATTATTTTTGGGGCGACATCAAACGTTCTAAAAACCGTCCTTCCGTTTTGGCATAGTGCATTTATAGGCGTGGTTTTATCGGTATATGCGTCTTTGCACTATACGCCATACGATTTATGATTTGAAAGGCTACGGCCTTTGTAGAGAGCGGTATTGCCTGTGGGCGGTTTCTCTCTTGATTTTAGACTTTGCCGTTTCGGCGGCATAAAAAATTCCCTGCTTTGCCGAAGCCCTGCGTGCCACGCGGGTACTTTGTAGGCAAAGTGGGGGATTTTTGCTTTATACACACTAGTTTTGTCGAAGCCATTGCCATATATTGGATATTGTGATATTTTAGTATCGCACTCCAATGTGTGCCTCTTTACAGTTAAGCGCTTATGCGGATTTTTCCGTGTGGGCGCTTTTCTTTTACCCTTGCAAATCCGCAACCGTCACGTCACAGCCGCTTGCGATTTTCTCAAGAGTTTTCGCCCGAATGGGCTTTCCGGCTTCTGCGTGTTGGATGGTTGCGGTGGACAGCCCGGTCTTTTCTGACAGCGCCCGGATGGTCAGACCAGCACCCTCTCGGGCGACTTTGATTTTGACGGCAGACACGCCGAGTGTCTTATAATCGGGCGACATATATCCGATTTGGAACATTCCCTGCTGCTGCAACGGCAATGCTTTGAGCGCAAAGCTGTTATTCACGTCGTCGAGGTCTACATCCTTCAGGACGTAAGCGCAGGCGTTGTCAAGCTCCGGGGTCATCTTGTGGAGCTTGTGCGCCAGCGTGATTTTCATCATCACGCCACGCACGGGAAACCTCGTAGCGTTGTCAAGGTCTGCCTGATTTACGCGGTCAGGTGTGCAAGCCTCATCGAGCAGGCGGTAGAGCTTGCCGAGATTGCAGATGGTATTGTTTTCCATTTTGCCCTCCTAATTCACTTGTTCAGCGTGTCCATCACGGCGTTGTAATGGCTTTCGTATTCTTCTCCGGCAGCAAGCTCTTTTTCGACTTTTGCTTTCTGATAGGCCCGCTCTTCGCCGTAGATCTCGTTCTCGATCTCATCGGGGATCTCAATGAACGCTTTCTGCTTCTTGCCGTGAGCCGCGACGAACACAACAAAGGCGTGGTGTACGTTCTCCGGCCAACGGCCGATCTGCTGCTTGTAGGCACCCGCCTTCATTTCCTGCCCATTCACCAGCAGGGAATTGATGGTGTACTGCCACTTATGGCAAGGGACCGTAAGCTCGTTGCCTTCGTTCCAGAGGGTTTCTTCGGTGATGACCTTTTTGTCAATGTCGAGTTCGATTTTTGCGCCGCGGGCGGTATTCCAAGAGTATTTCATTTTTTGTCCCTCCATCTGTGTTTCTTTCTGATGCCATCATTATACCGCAAAACTAATACAAGTGATACAGGCATAGTCACCAGACTTTGCCTTATTTTTTTGTTTATTTTGTATCAGTTGTGTCAGTTTATATTTGTCCTTCGTTGTACCTTCGTTGTCCTTCATTTTTTGCCGATGCGGTACACTGAATGCAATAGGAGGGATGTATTATGAGCTATTATCCGACACCCGGAACGCCCTACGTTCCGCAGCAGCCTGTCAATCCTTACGGCGGCATGGGCACGGTTGGCCTTGCCACTCCCCTTCCCAATACGCAGATGCAACAGGCACAACCGCAGCGTCCGCAGCCGATGAATGGGCAACAGCCTGTTCAGCAGTCGGCACAAGATGGCGGTTGGCTGCTTGGCAGACCTGTTTCCAGCAGGGAAGAATTTTTGGCAATACCGTCAGACCTGTACGGCAGACCGACCTACTGCCCAGACTTGCGCAGCGGCGTGATTTACTGCAAGCGTCTCAACCCGGACACCTGTGAATCCTATGTGCAGGAGTTTTACAGCCCGGAAGCATGGCGGCAGATGCAAGCACAACAGGCACAGCAAACCGCTGCACCGACACAGCAGTATGTGCCTATTGAAGAGTACAACTCCCTCGTCCACAGGCTGGATGAGCTGGAAAAGTGGCAGAAGAGCTTTTCTAAACCCTCTGTCGCCGCAAAGAAAGGAGAATAAACGATGCCCTCTCCGTTTGACATGATTACTCACAGCCCCATCATGCAGCTTGCAAATCTGGCTCGCGCCGGGCAGAACCCGATTGGACTTATCCAGCAGTTGGGCGGGCAGAGCGCACCCATAATGCAGGGCTTGAACCTGATTCAGGGCAAGAACGAAGCACAGCTCCGAACGATGGCGCAGAACCTCGCTAAAGAGCGGGGCATCGACCTGAATCAGCTGGCAAGCGTCTTGAACCTGACGCTTCCCCGATAACGCATCCCTCTAAGCGAAACGCTTCTCAGTTTTGCGGACTTGACAAAAACCGCATTTGTTTGGCTTCGCCCATCGCATACGGCGGTGGGATAGCATACGCAAAACTGAAAGGAGTTTTGTTATGGACGATTTTGCAACTGGCTATCTGGCTGGGCAGGACGGCGGCAATAACAACGGCGGGTTCTTCGGCAACGAAGGGCTGTGGGCTGTTATTATCCTCGCTATCATCTTCGGCTGGGGCACAAACGGCTATGGCCGGAATGGCGGTGACAACGGCATGAGCAGCTACATCCCCTATCTGGTTGGCACTGGCGCAACCGGGCAGGGCGGCGCAGATACTCGCGCGGCTCTGTCTGAGGGCTTCTACCAGCAGGATACCTCCCGCTCTCTGGCGGGTATCCAGAGCGGTATCTGCTCTCTGGGCTATGACCAGCTGGCACAGATGAACGGCGTCAACACCAACATCGCGAACGGCTTTGCAGGCGTGAACAGCGCCATCTGTCAGCTTGGCTACCAGAACGCACAGCTGGTGAACGGTCTGGAACGCAGTGTGTCCAACGGCGACAACGCCATTAGCCTTGCCATCATGCAGGAGGGCAACGCACGGCAGGCGGGTCAGACCGCACTCGCCACGCAGCTGGCATCTTGCTGCTGCGAGAACAAGCAGCTCATCGGCGACCTGAAGTATACCATCGCAACGGAGGACTGCACTACTCGTCAGGCTATCGCAGACAACGCCCGCGCCATTGTGGACAACTGCAACGCCAACTTCCGCAGCATGATGGACTACTTCACGCAGGACAAGATTGCCACTCTGACCGCTGAGAACCAGAGCCTCAAGTTTGCGGCTTCTCAGGATCGTCAGAATGCGCTTCTGACCACTGCGATGAACGCCCAGACCGACACCATCCTGAACCGGGTCAATCCTCGTCCGATTCCCGCTTATCAGGTGGCAAATCCCAACTTGGGCGTGAACTGCTGCGGCTGCTGCTAACCAACACACTCCCCGATAACACCGGGTGAACCATCGGGGCAGGGGTGAGACACCTCTGCCCCTGATTTTTTAGGAGGAAAAACATTATGGCTTGCAAAACAAGCTGCCGTCTGTGCCCGCACCTCGTCATCTCGGATGCGGTGACGTTCGCTAATGACACGCTGACCATCAACATTCCTGCTGGCGCATACCAGAACGGAGAGAAGTATTGTATCGTAGTTGCCCAGAGCATCCCGGACACGACCACCATTAATGCTCCTGTTGTCATCACCATTGGCGCAGGCACTACCGCATACCCTCTGACCGACTGCAACTGCGCTCAGGCAACCGCTGAAAGCATCCACACCCGCACCCGCTACGCTACCCGCGTTGCAACGTCTGCGACCGGCACCGGCGCGTTCAAGTATCTTGGCTGCTTCTGCCGCTCTCACGCTGGCGCGCCCGCGTCCATTTCTTAAGGAGGTGTAGATTATGGGCAAGACTAATTTTCGCCGCATGATGATGCTCCGTGACCACGACAAAAACCGTGAGCCGGAGCGTGACCGCCTTGAGGAAGAGCGTGACCGCAGGGAGCGTGAGTTGGAACGCCGTCTGCGTAAGCTGGAAGGTGGCAACGACCGCTATCCCTATTATCCGCCGGAGGAGAACCGCTACATCGACCTTTATCCTATCCCCCGCTACCCTGACGTAGAGAATGGGCGCAGAATGCCACAAATCGGTTTCTCGCAGAACGGCGACTGGGACAAACGGTCTGGACAGTACGAACGTGGTGGTGCAGACGGTCGCTCCATCAAGATGCCACGCCAGCACATTACCCACGATGAAGCAGAAGAATGGTGCGACAGCATGGTGAACGCTGACGGCACGAAGGGCTGTCACTGGACGCTGGAACAGACGCAGGACGTTGCGAAGCAGCGCAATATCACTTGTGACCCGAACGATTTCTGGGCTGTCATGAACATGATGTACTCGGATTATTGTCAGGTTGCAAAGCGTCAGTCCGTTGACACTCCGGGCTTCTACGCTGACATGGCAAAGGCGTTTCTTGAGGACGCAGATGCCGCAGATGGCAAGGCATATCTCTACTGGGATTGTATTGCTGATAAGTAAAACAGAACCCCCTACACGGAATTATAACCGTATAGGGGGTTCTCTCATTTATAAAGCAAAGTTTCTTTCCATGAAAAGTTTTTGCATCTTTGATAATATTGTTTTGGCTGGCTGTTCAGTTTACATCTTGCTTCGTCCCACAATAGACCTGTCCAATATTCGCAATGTTCGCATTTGATGTTTGATTTCTTTTCTTTATCAATTGGTTTCTTGTTCATGTTGTTTCCTTTCTCCCCTGTGTGGTCGTTGTGACTGCACAGGGACTATTTTATTTGGTATAGTACAATTCCATATCTGCCTTGTACATATCAAGTTGTCTTTTGCTATCTACAAGCGTGTTAAAGCTAAATCCCGCTGCAAAAGATACAGCAATGGACAAAATCAAGTGCGCTGCAACCCATTTACCAGCAAAGATAAACGGAATCTGAACAGTTACGGCAAAAGCATCGAACAAAAGAACGTAAACTCCGTGTTTGACCATTTTCTGTAAACGGCTAATGCTTTCTTCGTAAAATTCTTTTGATTTCATCATACGTCAATCCTCCAAGAAATCCTCCAACTCAATCTTTCCATCTGCCGCCGCAGCAGCCAAAGCGTACACGAACTGCCCAATAGTCATTCCGTGCCGTCTGGCTTCACGGTTGATGTACTTGCGCTCTTCTTCGCTCATAAGGATGGTAATGCGCTTAGAACGCTTGCCGTCACCGCTTGCAACGCCCTGATGTGATTCCGGCATCGGGATTTTTTTCTTTGTCAAACCAGCTTCGGCCAGTGCGCCGGATACATCTCCTTGTTCGATAAGACGTTGAACTTCCCTCGCCTGTTTTAGCTTCTTCGGCTTGCTTTCGCTTACTACGGCGTTATTCGGCTGTGTTTCGCTGTCTTTGGCTTGCTTCGGCTTAATACTGCTTAATTCTGCCTCACTCGGCTGTGTACGGCTGTCTGTGGCATCACTAGGCTTAATCTGTGCTTGTTCAGCTTCGTTCGGCTTCGTTTGGCTTACTTCTTCTTCCTTTGGCTCACTTCGGCTTAATGTCTGTTCTGAAAAAATAGGCTGAAAATCAAACCCGCCAAGCAAGCCTGTTGATTTTTTGCTGGTTGATTTCATTTTTCTGCACCGTCCTTACAATACTTTTCATCAACAAACTGACCTTCTTCATCTATAAAAAATTCATTTTCCTCCCATCTTGCATCACAATTTTCATAATCTTCACAAGATGCGATAGAACAGCCGATTCCGCCTCCATCCGTTTTCTTGAATTTTGTTGAAATCTTACCGTTTTTCATTATTTTGTAATCTAAAGAATACTGGCACAAAACACTCACCACAATGCCTTTCCCACACAACGGGCATGATTTTATAATTTTACTCATTTTCTTTTCCTTCCGCAATCATCTGCGCCAACGCCTTGAAATCCTCTGCACTAGTGCTCTTTGCCGTGTCGCCTCTAAACAGGCTGTGTCGCTCTGCCTGAGCCTTGCGAACGCCCATAGACGGCCTAATCTTCACGTCCAGCAGGGTTGTGCCCATGTTCTGTGCAATCACAGGGAGCTGTTCCACAACCTCTTTGGATAGGTTCTCACGGCTTTTGTACTGGTTCAAAAGCAGACCTTCAATCTTCAAAGTCGGGTTGAAGTATCTGCGAACATCGCCGATGGTCTGCGAAAGCTGGCTCAAACCAGCCAGTGCGTACCGGTCTGCCGTGATTGGCACGATGATGCTGTTGGCGGCGATCAGTGCGTTGACAAGCGCAAGACCAAGCTGCGGGGGAGTGTCCAGCACAATGTAATCATACTGCCTGGACACGCTTTCAAGGGCTTCTCGCAGCCGGAAGTTCTTGCCAATGTCCCGGACAAGCTGCTCGTCAATGTCTTTCATTGCATTGTCAGACGGCAGAATGTCACCAGCTTCACAGCGCTGGATTCCTTCTTCGACCGTGCCCTGCCGGGTCATCACATCGAACAGGGTACATACGTCCTCTGTCTGTGCGCCGTAGGTGTCCGTTGCGTTGCACTGAGCATCGCAGTCCACCAGCAAAACTTTCTTGCCGAGCAACTGCAATGCACCAGCCAGACAGGTGCTTGTTGTGGTCTTTCCTGTGCCGCCCTTCTGGTTGGCGACAGCTATAATTTTTGCCATTTTATCACTCTTTCTTTATTTGCTGTTAAGCGCTTCAATGAAATAGAACGCTGGCATATACTTGTCTACGACACCTGCTTTGTCTACGCTTCTAATCAAATAGCCAACAGGTCTGTCGGGGAATGGCGTTCTGCTTAAAGACAAGATGTCCTTATACGCTGCCTTCACCGTGTCGTAAACCGCTTCTCTGCGTCTCGGCAGCTTGATTTCTGGATGCTCTTTCTTCATCCATTTCTCAACTACCTTCGCTACGTCAATGCAGTCCTGCTTTTCTAGTTCGTCACACACAGACCAGTCAAAATCCTCGTATCCGCTTCTGCGGGGCTTTTTGGCGGCTTTTTGAGGCTCTGTCAACACTTCACTTGCCTGTGCTTCAATCAGCTTCTCAGACGCTTTAATTTTTGGCTTAAACTTGACTGCCACAGCCTTTCGTGCCATAAGGACTGGTTCGTAGGTCACAACAATGTCAGACACGGCATTGATTTCGTCCACCGCAACGTCAAGCACTCGCTTGCGAAGGTTCTTGTAAACGTCATAACTGGCTTCCATCGCACCGAGCTGTTCTCTCAGCTTCTTCAGGCTGATTTCATGCGGCTTATTGTCCATATTCAACCAGTCCCGAAGAATCGAGTAAAGCAAGATGCTGTACTGTGACTTCATTCGTGACGTGTAACGCAGCCGATACCGAACATATCCGCTTTCGGCAATGTCGAAAAAGATAGGGCGAAGGTCTGGGTTGCAGGTAATTGCCACGACGTAAGACCTTGTTTCTGGTACATAATCCAGTTTTGCCCTCGTGAATAGGACAAAACTTTCAAATGTTCCTTTCTCCTTGTCGATAGGAATCGAAACCGTATTGCCTAAAAAGTGCTTAATCTGCGGCTCAATCCTTCTTGCATCAAGGCTTTTCAGTCCAAGAAGCTCTCTATATTCCGCCAAAGTGAACTCCACACGGCTGCTATTTGGGTCTCTCGGATTTATTCTTGACAGGTAAACCTCCAACAGCCGAAGTTCTCCTGCGGTGTAGTCCCTGAACTTCGCCCAAACAAGGGATTTGCTTTTCTCGACAAGGTTGTTGTCTGATATTTTTGGCATCTGCTCACTTCCTTTAATGGTCTAAAAACAGTATATCACAAGTAGGGGGACGCGTCAACCGTTTTCGTCCCCCACGACTTGTCTTTTTGTCCCCCATGTCCTCGTCATTTTGTCCCCCGTGACTTGTCAAAACGTCCCCCATGCTTTGTCATTTCGTCCCCCATCTACATATTATATATTAAACAAGAAATAAACAAGAGGTTAAATATCATCGTTAAATAGTCGATGACGCTAATTTTCAACAATTTCTTTATTTTTCCATTCCGGTTTGTGGATAGCTGAACTCTGCATTTGCTAAATAAGACTATAGCCTGAGAAAGGACACACATCGTTAGCCGCATTAAACGTGGACGGATTGTGGATAGGTGTACAAGAAGTGGATGGAAAGGTATACCTAATCTGCACGATGGGGGACAGATTGACAAGCCGACCAATCGCAGGCAATAGATTAACGATAACTCGTTATTTATTCCGCTCGAATGTTGTCGATTTACAGCCTATGGGGGACGGAATGACAAGGTGGATTTTCCCGATAGGTGTACAAAAAGTGGATGAACGTGGACAAAATGTTCTTCAAAAAATGCGATAATTCGACAATCAGCGCAAAATGTTTTCTTCGTTGATGGTATAAGAATCGTTTCGTTTCATGGCAGCAGCTTCTCCACAGTCCTGTGCCTGATATAAAATCTGCATATTGGGTTGTGTTCCGTCTGGGTCTGGGTCGGTTTTGGTGGCCTGTGCCATTTCATAATGACCTGTGACGGTGCGGCAGACGGACACACGATCACGCAAAGTCGTGTGAAGGTTGGCTACCATTTCGCACAGAACGGCAAGGTAATCTGAGCCGTGATTGCCATAGATTAGATAGCACAGCAGGTCAATTTCTTGCGGATGGGCGTCTTTGATATGTTCTATCAGCGTATCTCTCTTTCTCTCGGTGCTGGCATTGCCAGCCAGACTCTCCAATAATCCGGGATGCAAACAGGTGTCTATGTACGGCTTGACCGCAACACCGCAACACACAAACCACTTTATGATAGTAGAAGCATCTGGGGTCATTGTCCCTTGCTCATAACGAAAAATGGATGTCCGACCTACACCCATTTTGTCCGCAAGCTTCTGTTGGCTAAGCCCGGATTCTGCTCTTGCCATCTCTAACGCTTTTGCCACTCGTATTCTATAATCATCCATAAATACCCCTCTTTCGACAAAATGATACAAAAGAAAAGAAATTTAACTGATATATTGTTCAAAATGCGAAACAATAATTGAAAAAAGTCGCTGTTCCATTGAAACAGCGAGATGTGGTATAACTGTATTGTCAAAAAATTCCAAAAAAGAAGGGAACAAAAATGAGAGAAGCTGCAATCTGGAACTATGAACGTATGCCAATCATCGACGGAATGCCTGCCAGCGTTCCCGATGGACAACCACACACGCCTGAACCGTGGGAGGAAAGCTAATGAACCGAACTGTAGATGCTCTGATTATTCCATACGCTCGCAGACGGACGCTGGAGCTTGTCCTGAGTCTTTCTGGGTACGAAGCTGATAAAGATGCTTACCTCGAAGCAAAAGGCATCCTAGAGCGTGCCGTAGCCGCCTTAGACGAGGGACGCGACCCGGCAGAGAACATTGAACGCATTGACGGACAGCTCGTGGAACTGTGAAAGGAGAAGAAGATGGACTTTACGAACGGATTCTATAAAGCAGAGAACCCTGTCGTTCTTGAAGAAGTGAAAACTTTCCTCCAGTCAATGGAACGGCGTGGAGCAACCGTAAAAGACTTAGACGATGCCATTGTGCAGCTAAACAATGTTTCGCACAGCATCAGCACAAACGCTCTCGTCAAAGCAGATGTGCTGGACGATTTACCGGATAACCCCTTTCGTTCCATGCTCAACGGAATGTTACAAAGCAAAGGGTAACTTAAACTTAATGTGGCTCTTAATCATTGTCATCGCAATTTTTGGCTTCCCTGATGTGAAGTAATGGATGCGAAGAAAACGTTCAATTTTTACGAAGTTGTTAAAAATGCATTGACTTGACAACTAAAAGGTGTATAATCGTATCAAATGAACATTCATTTTTACCGATCGGGAGGATATGCCACAATGAGTGAACAGGAAAGAGCCAAGATTGACCGATTTATTGCATGGCTGCTGGAACACCCTGAAAAGATTCCAGCAGCGGAGCAAGCCCTAGACCTAGAGTAACAGAAAATCCCTTGCGCAGAGCTACACTAGCCCGGCACAAGGGATTCCTTTATTTTACCGGGCATGAACGTTACATCTTCTCGATCAGGTTCATCAGCGCTTCACGCTGCACTGTCGGCATAGATTCAAGTTTTCTTCTAATCCGCTCCACTGCTGCATCAACTTCACTTTGCGGCTGCTGGGGCGGGTTTTCTTTTTGGTTGCCAGTAAGAAGATAGTCCACAGTAACGCCAAAGTACTGCGCCAGCTTAACGGCATTTTGGTTGGTCGGCTTTGCATCGTTTCCGAAACTTGCTTCTGTTCTCCAATAACTATAAGCGGATTTTGGGACACCAGCATCAGTTAAAGCACGAGATGGCTTTACTCCCTTTTCTTCGCATAGTTTTACGAAAGTGTCAAAAAACACAAAACTTACCTCCAGTGCTTGTACAAGATGACAAAGTTCCACCACTTGAACAAAAACACTTGAAAAGTTCTACTACTTGTGCTTTAATAAAGATACCGAGTTCAATCGGTAGAACAAATTAAAAGCTTTGAACAAATAGAAGAATGTTCGATAATGTTTTTGCTTGACACCATAATATTATCACATTCTTTCAAAAAGTTCAAGTATTAGAACAAGAAAGGAGAAAAAATTTGCTTCCTAAGTGGACAGGCGATGTTGTAGGAACGCTTCATGTTCACAATATCGAAATCAGAGAGCTTGCTGCAAAAATGGGATGCGCACCGGAATACTTGGGGAAAATCCTGAACGGTAAGCGTGAGCCTAAAAATGCGGAAGCTAAGGTGAAAGAAGCTCTTGCTGAGCTTGTGAAGGAAAGAGAGGAAAAATGAGAGAAATCGTGCTATCCATGCAAAGCGGCGAACCAGTAGCATCCAGCCGCCAGATCGCTGATAACTTTGAAAAGCGTCACGATCATGTGATGCGTGACATCGATGCAATCAAAAAAGATGTCCCCAATTTTGGGGAGATGTTCTTTGAAACCACCGTGCCGGACAGCTACGGCAGGGAACAGAGGGCTTACCTCATGAACCGTGACGGTTTTACCCTGCTGGCTATGGGTTTTACCGGCAAGGCAGCGTTGGAGTGGAAGCTCAAGTACATTGCAGCGTTCAACGAGATGGATAAGAAGCTGGCTGAACAGCCGCAGCTCACTCGTTCACAACTCCTTGCAACTGCACTGATCGCAGCACACGAAGAGCTGGAAGAGAAGGACAAGCAGATTGCAAAGCTGACACCGGATGCTGAGTTCGCTCGTGCTGTGTGCATTGCGGACAACTGCCGGACGGCCACCAGCATTGCGAAGGACTACGGTCTGACTGCTGAAAAGCTGAACAAGCTGCTTTACAGCCAGCGAGTCCAGTACAAAGACAGCGATGGTCAGTGGGTGCTGTACAAACCCTATCAGGGTAAGGGCTACACCAAGAACCGCAAGGGAAAGGCCATTCAGCGCTCTAACGGTAAGACTTACATTCCAAACACGACGGTCTGGACGGTCAAGGGCGAAAAGCTCATCCATGAGCAACTCAAGAAGCTTGGCATCACGCCGAGAATCGAGACCAGGGCTGTTGTAGAACAGCAGGATTTCGGTGGATGGGAGGGCTGAACATGGAACAGATTATCACCTTAAAGGTTGACCTTGAATACCCGGAAGAAGCCAAGTTTGCCATTGACGCCGCGGCCAAGACCTACTCGGATTTCAAGCGTGAGCAGGCGACAAGGCGCTTTGTAGAAAATGGTTGTACGCCGGAAGATGCAGAGAAAATCGCAAAGTTCATCCAGTTTCTTGACCAGTGTTTTTCTGAACACAATGAAAGAGCCTTAAGAAAGGCAAGTGAAGTGGATGGAAATTAAATACTGTGAGCGCTGCGGTGTCTTTCTTGGCCTTGTAAATCCGTGCAAGAAATACTGTGAAGAATGTAAAATCATTGTTCGCAGAGAACGGCAGGCTCTTATAAAGAAAGGAATCAAGGCTAATCCGGAACCGGCTTTATGCGCTTGGTGCAAGAAGCCAATGGTTCGGAAGGTCTGGTCTCAGAAGTATCACCCTGAATGCGCAGCAGATGCAAACAAGGCTTTGACCAAAAAGTACAAAGCGAAAAAGCAAAAAGAGCTGAATGAGTTAAAAGCATCTGGTGAGTTCAAAATTACTTGGGATGTGCAGGAGCCAGAACGTGCGAGGCCTCAAAAGCACGAGCCTCCAAAGTATACCGTGCGACAGATGAACGATGCCGCAAAACGATATGGCATGAGCTACGGCCATTACAGTACTTTACTTGCACAGGGAAAGGTGAAGGCACCTGATGAACGGTAAGTACTACGGCAAGCGAGAAATCCGCTGGCGCAGCCGGGAGAAAGACCGTCTAAAACGCATCCAGCGTAAGCAAAGGATGGCAAACGATGAAGAAAGCAGTAAGCAACTTCAACAAAAGCAGTCCGTGGCGGAAGCGCTGGCAAGAGCGTGAACCTTTAAGACTGGAACATATCGAGAAAGAAAGAGCGAGCAAAAATGAAAAAAATCAAAGTAAGAATCACATTCACCGAAGCGGTTCTCGGCACATGGCCTAGCAACCAGAACATCGCGCGAGAGTTCATCGCTAGCAAGTCCCCTAATGCAAACACTATCGAGGACGAGGTAGCCGCTCTGGGTGCTGATGCTGTGGCAGATAAGGGCATGACCGTGTTCCCTCGCAACGAGAACGGCGAACCCATCCTGTATGACTACCAGATTAAGGGCTTCTTCAAGGATTCTTGCGGTATGCTTTCCCGCATCGGTGGCAAGACCGAAACTGGCAAGAAGAAAGCCGTGAACGAAAGCGGCAAGCTGACGGCCTACAAGAAGGTCATTGATGGTCTGATTTTCGTTCAGCCCCGCATGATTCCCATTCATGTGAACGGTGAGATTACCGAGTGCCAGCGCCCTCTCCGCGCCCAGACTGCACAGGGTGAACGTGTAAGCCTTGCCAACAGCGAGCAGATTCCCGCTGGCTCGACTTGCGAGTTTGAAATCGTTCTTCTGGACGATTCTCACGAGAAGGTCGTGCGTGAGTGGCTGGACTACGGTGCTCTGCGTGGCATCGGTCAGTGGCGCAACAGTTCTAAAGGGCGCTTTGCTTACGAAATTCTCAATTAACCGCTATGGCAAGGTAACGCCGCGATAGGATTAGCAAAGGCGATGCGCTGATTTGACGAGACCTGCAAAGGCATGGCGGAGCAAGGCTCAGACGAGCAATGGAATGACAAGGAAAAGCTTGGAAAAGCAATGGCTATGGATGCAAGGCGTAGTTTTGATAAGCAAAGGCGAAGCGTAGCATGGAAATGCAGAGCAACGGCAAAGAATAGAAACAATAGGCTAAGGCATTGAGTAGCTAGGAGCAGAACAGCAACGGCAAAAACGAAAGGGGACAAAATGAAAGCACTGATTGAAGTTGCCCTGATGTGGGGCATAGCACTGGCAGTGGTTTTGGCAGTATTCCTGCTGAACTTCTGGATGGTGCATCACATCGAAATTCTGGTGGGCTCATCAGCTGCCCGTGGAATCATCACGGTATCTGTGGCAATGGCTACGGCATGGATACTGAGTTTTGGAGGTAATAAGAGTGAAAAGCCTGAAAGCTAATGTCCTTTGCACGCTTGGAATCGCGTTAGCAATCTTTTCGGTAGGATGCGGCGATGCAATTCAGAAAAGCCAAAGCGTGGTAGCAATGTTTGGATACGTTTTCCTTTCGTGTAGCTTCCTCGCCGCAGCACTCGTCTTGTGTGCCATTGGGGTCAGCTCTGAAAATGAACGTATCGAACGGGAAAATCGCAAAGTAAAACGCATTCCTCACCACACCAGCGAGTGGAGGGATGCACAATGAAATGCCCGATGTGCGGTAGCGACAACATTACAACGGTTGACAGCCGGTCAGACTATGACAGCATCGCTCGACGCAAGAAGTGCCTTGTATGTAACTACCGGTGGTCTACCATCGAAATCGACAAAGACCAGTGGCACAGTGCACTGCAAATCAAAGAGGAACGCAAGAGAGGGAGACCAAAAGATGATTAACCTTGACAGATTCGGCGGCGTGACCGAGCCGGAGGACGGCGTGTACTTTATGACCAACGAGCAGATGGCAGAAGCCAAAGAAGCTGACAGGATGGCCGAAATCGAAGATTTGCAGTCCGAAATCGATGACAGGGAAGCGGAGTTGAAAGACCTCCGCGCACAGTTGGCAGAACTGATGGCTGGTTGATTTTTGTACAGCCGTATTAAGCCAAAGGAAGAACAATGAAGCCTAATGAAGCCGAAGAAAGGAAAGAAAAATGGCAGTATTAGTAATGGTCTACGGTCACTCCGGCAGCGGTAAGTCCGCTTCGCTTCGGAACTTTGACCCAGAACAGGTTGCGGTTATAAACGTGCTTGGCAAGCCGTTGCCGTTCCGCAGCAACATGAAAACCTATATCACCAACGACTACGGCAAGATTGATGCCGCAATCCACAGCACCAAGCGTAAGTCCATCGTCATTGATGATGCCACCTACCTTATGACTGGCGAGTTCATGCGGAACGCAAAAGTCGCTGGATACCAGAAGTTTACCGACATGGCAGCCAACTTCAACGCCTTGCTGATGCGGGCGAAGGAACTGCCGGACGATGTTGTGGTCTACTTTTTCGGTCACAGCGAGCGTGACGGAGACGGCGGCGAGAAGTTCAAGACCATCGGCAAGCTGTTGGACGAGAAGGTCTGCGTGGAAGGGTACTTCACCATCGTTCTGAAAACCGTTGTGCAGGATGGGCGATACCTGTTCAGCACTCGCAATGATGGGATGGACACCGTGAAAACCCCTCTTGGAATGTTCAATGATGCGCTGATCGAGAACGACCTTGCCGCCGTAGACAAGACCATCCGTGAGTATTACAACATCCCGGTTCAGCTGGATAACAAAGGAGAGTAACAGATGAAGAACATCAACTGGAATGACGTACAGGAAGCCACCGAACGCCGTGACCTGCCTGTTGGCGGCTATGTTGCCGGTATCTGCAAGGCAACGGACGAACCCGCAAAGGAACGTCTGAACATCGAGTGGGAAGTCGCAGAGGGCGAGTTCAAGGGATACTGGCGTGAGCAGACCGCTTCCCTTATCGAGCGCGGCAAGCTGAATCCGGGCGAATGGGTATGGGGAGGAAAGACCATCAAGAGCTACAAGGAAAAGGCGCTGCCGTTCTTCAAGGGCTTTATCACCGCTGTGGAGCAGTCCAATCCCGGCTACAAGTTCAACAACGATGAAAAGACCCTGCGCGGCAAGCTGGTCGGCGTGGTTCTCCGTGAGGAAGAATACATGGGCAACGATGGGAACATCAAGACAAAGCTTGTCGTTGACCGCTTTACCAGCGTGGACAAGATTCGTTCCGGCGATTATGAGGTCAGACCGAAGAAAACGCTGGCTGGTGGGTCTGGCTCCGCGCCTGATACTGGCGATTTTGCCGTAATTGAGGGCAACGTGGATGATCTGCCATTCTGACCTGTAAGGCATTGACCGCCTACCTTATATAAGAGCTGTGCTATCTGGCTGGACGGGCGTTTGGAAAGATGAAAGTTTTAGTTGCCTGTGAGGAATCGCAGGAAGTCTGCAAAGCATTCCGGGCGAAAGGTCACGAAGCCTATTCCTGCGACCTAATTGAGCCGTCCGGTGGACATCCAGAATGGCACATTCTCGGTGACTGCCTAAAGGCTATTGAGGGGGGGCAGGTCGTGACCATGGATGGAACCGCGCATGATGTGCCACGCTGGGATATGATTATTGCATTTGTTCCATGCACCAAGACGAGCAACGCGGGAGCAAGACACCTGTACAAGGGAGGAAAGCTCAATCTTTCCCGGTATTATGAGGGATTGTGCGGCAAGGCGCTTTTTCTTGCCGTGTGGGCGGCAGATTGCGAAAAAGTGGTGATTGAGAATCCTACCCCAAGCAAGATTTTTGATTACCCAAAGCCTACGCAAGCAATCCAGCCCTACGAGTACGGACATCCGTACAGCAAGAAAACGTTACTGTGGGAGCGCGGTGTACCGCCGCTGCACCCAACAAACATCGTAGAACCTACCGCAACATGGTGCCCTTCCGGCTCCTACTCGCACAAGCACGGTGAGCAACACAAGGGGATGTTTACCACTGACCGTGCAAAGAACCGGGCAAAAACTTTTACTGGCGTGGCAAAAGCTATGGCAGATACTTGGGGGTGATATAAAAAAGTGAGCATGAGAGCTTCTATAAAGTCTGGGGATAAATTTGGCAAGCTTGTTGTTATTAAGCAAAATGGAATACATAAAAAGCCATGTGGAACAACGGAAAGAAAATGGCTTTGCAAATGTGAATGCGGAAATTTTATTACGGTTCTCGGACATAACCTGAAAACTGGTAATACAAAATCTTGTGGTTGCTTACCAAAACAAATGAACAGATTGCCTGACAATAAGGGCGTTATAAACCACATTATTTTGCAATATAAGCGTCATGCAAGAGATAGAGGGATTTCGTGGAATCTTTCTTATGAAGAGGTTAGGAGTATTATCCAGAAGCCTTGCTTTTATTGCGGAGCTGAAAAAAGCGACCATACGGTTACCAAAAACTGCAAGGAAGGATATGACCATAATGGAATAGATCGAGTAGACAGTTCAAAAGGATACTCAGCAGAAAATGTGGTTCCTTGTTGCAAAATATGCAATCGAGGGAAAGCTAACATGAGTAAAGAAGATTTTATTGAATGGGCTTGTAGGATAGCAAAACATTCGCAAGCTATGTCCGAACAATTGGGGTAAAACAATGATTACCTGTTGTCTCAACTGCACATCACGCCACCAAGCCTGTCATGACACCTGCGAAAAGTACAAGGCAGAGAAGAAAGACTTCGAGGAACGCAAGGCTTTCGTGTATGAGCTGAACCACAGCCAGAGCGTGTACCACCGTGATTATGAGGACAAACACCGGGAAAAAGGAAAGAAGCGGTTTCTCGGAAGTGAATTTAGAGGTGAACGAGGATGAATAAAAGAAAGTATAAGCCGGGAGGTTACATCATTTCACTTGATGATTTGATGAAGCAGGAGTTTGTTTACTGCGCTGGAAAACTTGTTCACAAAGGCTGGTTTGGTAGCTGGCAACTGCGATATGCAAATAGCGAACTTGCTAAACTGCGTATCAGAGAAGCTAAAAAAATCGAGGACAACGAATGAACACCGGCAAGCAGTTTGAAGCAGACTTCAAGGCATCCGTCCCATCCGATGCGTGGTGCTACCGCCTGAAAGACAGTGCCGCCACCTACTACGGCGGCAACGAGAACCTGTCCTTTTCCATCGACAACATCTGCGACTTCCTTGTGTACCGATACCCGATGAACCACCTGTTTGAACTGAAAACCATCGAAACGCCCTCTATCCCTCTGGAAAAGGTGTTCGGCAAGTACGACAAGGCAAAGTGCAAGTACCGTAAGGAAAAGCACATCACTGACATGGTGGAAGCGATGGGATACAGCGGTCAGACCGCCCATGTGATAGTCAATTACAGGGCGGTCAACCGCACCTTTGCAATCCCCGCCAGCAAGGTTCTGGCGTTCCATTACAACGAGAACCGCAAGAGCATCCCTTGGCAGTGGGCAGAGCAAGAGGGGATAGAGGTAAAAGCAAAAAGGCTGCGTGTCCATTGGCGGTATGACGTGGATGAGCTGCTAAAGAGATTGGAGAAAGAAAATGCAACTGCCTGAAAAACAAGAATTGGTAAGGCTTCTGGGGCTGTACCAAAGCGAACTCCTTATGGAGAACGAAGAAAACCTTAGAAAGAAAATGAGAAACAATGAAAGCCCGAAGAAGGTTTTCACAGATTATTCATACGGCGTGAAAGCTCAGTATGAACACGCAAGAATCATCATCAAGAAACTTTCGGTTGAAATCGGAAAAGAAATCAAGGCTAGTTGGGAGTTGTGGTGAAAATGACAATGGTTTGCGATAGATGCGGTGAAGCGTTTCTGCTTTCCAACGATGTGAAATACATGACACCGTTTGATGACGAACTTGACCAATTTGAAAGCAATTCTATTGTAAAGTGCCTTGCTGGCGATGATAAAGGAATTTACTCGATAAGAGATGAAACCGTTGTCCTTTGTCCCTCTTGCATGGAAAAGCTGAACGACTGGCTGAAAGGAGAACAGAAGTGAGCAGTCAGATGAATAAATTCGGCAACTGCCCGCTGTGCGGCAAACAAGTCAAGCCGACCAACCTCCGCAAAATCGCACGACAAAACCAGTTGTACGGCTTTCACATTGCTCTGGATGGCATCACTGCTACATGGGGCGCACTAATTCAAAACCTTCGGTGTGATGCAGACCTGACCGATGAACAGGTGCAGAAAATCATCCGCATTGGCGACAGGTACTGGGAGATGGTTGGCAAGTTCAAAGAAGAGGACATGACCCCTGACGAGTTCGCAGATTACATCACAGCAAAGTCAGAACAGGTCGAAAAAGAGCTGAGAGAAAGGTGGAGCTAATGCTTGATGTCAGAAAAGCAAAAGGTTTGCCGTGCGACTGGCAGACCGGCATGGACGTTTTTCGCTGGTGGATGGAAGATGACAACGTCAATGGTCAGTTGAGCATGGACGATTTGATGGAGGATAACAATGTTTGAATTTGCAACTCGCTGGCTGGTCTGCCTAGTCCTGCTGACGGTGGTAGTTCAGTCCGAACGGACAATTAAAAACATGGCAGACAACCTGTTTGAAGAACGTCAGGCAATGCTCGTCTGGTTGTTCGTCAACGTGTGTCTGGCCGTTTGTACGGCAATTATGATGGGGTGGAAGTAAAAATGGAAATTCGTGGAGAGCATAGCAAGAAGAGAGTTCGTTTTGATTCGCTCAAGGAGGGAGAGCCGTTTTACTACAACGGCGAACTTCTTATGAAGACAAGCGAGGTTACGGGCAATTCCGGCTTTTACGGTGGCACTACATATAATTGCGTGTCGCTCCGTCACGGTAGGATTATGGAATGCCATGATGATGCGATGGTTGGTATCGCAAGGGTTCATATCGAAAAGGAGTACTGATGGACAACGAACTTTACTGCCCGATGAAGATGACCAGCAATCCGCTTGGTCGGTGCGTATGCGAGAAAGAAAAGTGCGCTTGGTGGCGGCAGCTGGACAACTGCTGTTCCGTATGGCAGATTGCATGGAAGCTAGACGGCATCGAAACGAAGATGAAGAGGTGAGAGCGTGAAACTGGTTGATGTTGATCCAATCATTGCGGCGTGGAAAACTGTTGGTGTTGACAAAAAGAATGAAGCAAAGCCGTTTTTGGATAGCAAAAACTACCTCGTATACATACAAGGACAAATCAGAAGCACCATTGGAGATGTGTTTTTAGATTTAGCCAACGTATTGGAAAAATCTGAGCCCGCCAATATATGGTTTGATGCCAAGAAAGTTTTACCCGAAAAAGACAAAGAAGTTCTCGTAAAAAGAGAAAAGTTCGGCATTGAAATTGCATTTTTATCTTATGACGGATTATGGGAAGACGACGAGTGCATTGTACTTGGAGATGTAACTCATTGGGCGTATCTTCCTGAACCGCCAAAGGAGGTCTGATACATGGGAACACCCCCAAAGCGTGGTCGTGGCAGACCGCCGCTGACCGAAGCTGAAAAGAAAAAGCGTGAGAAGCGGGCGCAAAAGGCGAAAGAAGAAGCCGCTGCGAAGCGTGAGAAAGAGCGAGAGAAGAAGAAACAACAGATGCTGAACAAGCGGAAATCTATCCGCTCACAGGTGAGTAAAAAGGTGAAAGAACAACAGGAGTTAGCGATCACGAGGTCTAAGATGCTGAATACAGGCGATTTGCAGTCAAGAATCGGTGATGAAGAGGACAAGAAGGTCATCGGCATGATTGCAGCCAAGTATTTTGGCGACCTTCCGGGCGTGGACATGAACAACCCGATTGAAGTGCAGCAACGCCTTGATTTCTTCTTTGACGCTTGCATTGAAGCTAGAATCTCCCCTGTGGTGGAATGGATTGCACTGGTGCTGGGCATCGAATGGGTGAGCCTGAAGCAGATTATGGCGGGTAAACGCCGTGACGACAGCTTGCAGCAGAAGTACATCTTAAAGCTGATTCTGCAAATGCAGTCCATGTGGGCATACAACGGTATGTACGGTCAGGAGAACCCGGCAGAGTGGATTTTCCGAGCCAAGAACTACTTTGGTATGCGTGACAACGTGGAAGTCACCGTTGCACCGCCTGAACAGCCGTTGGGTGATGCCCAGAGCGCAGAACAGTTGGCTCAGAAGTACCAGACGGCTTTGCCGAAGGGGATTGACGTAGAGTACAGAGAGGTGACAGAAGAGGTGGTCAAGGATGACTAACGGCGATTTTATCCGCTCCATGACGGACGAAGATATTACAGAAAACTTTACGCGGGGCATCTGCGAGCTTATCAAACATCGTGACCCGGAGCGTTGCCAGAACCGTGAGCATTGTTTTCATTGCGTCAAGGACTGGCTGAAAGAAAAGAACACAATCATGGTGAGGGCTGACCAATGGAAACTTTGATTGACTTTTCCGACCCATGCCTACGCACGTTCTTGCCTGTCCTCTTGCAAGACCACACGACAGGCAAGAACATCATCTGGGAGACAGACCCACCGCCTGAACTGGGCGTAGGCTTCGCAGATGAAATCACGCTGGAACAGTTGGGCAAGGTTCAACTTGTCCCTCGTGTGCAGAAACGGCTGGCAGACCAGAAGAAGCGAACCAGCAAGAAAGCAGAGGTGTTCACGCCGACATGGGTTTGCAAGAAGATGACAGACGTTGCCAAAAACGACCTGAAGGGCGAGGACTGGAAGGAGTACATCAACAAGACTTGCCTTGAAGTAACCTGTGGAGAAGCACCGTTCCTCACAAGCCGATACGATACCACAACAGGGCAGATGATTGCCGTGCCGGACAGAATCGGTCTGCTGGATAGGAAGCTGAATGCCATAACAAAGGAACACTTCAAAGACCCGAAAGTTTGGGATTACAGCCTTTGGCTCAACTACGCCATGAACGCTTACATGAATACATACGGCTACGAGTGGCAAGGAGATAACTTACTTCTGGCACGGTGCAATTTATTCCTCACGCTGATGGAGAATTTTCGCTCGCTGTTCGGAAATGAGATTGAGAATCACCGTATGTCGCCGGTGCTGATTGATGCCATTGCAAACATCATCTCATGGAACGTCTGGCAGATGGATGGGCTGAAAAAGACCGTGCCCGGCACAGATATTCCGTGCAAAATCAAAGACTGGAAAGCTGACAAAGAAATCCTGTTTAAGGATGTTGGGGAGGAAAAATAAAATGAGCAGTTCCGTAGAATATGCAAAATCAGAACTTGCACGTATTACAAAAGATGGAGACGGGTTGCAGGATGCAATCAATAAAAACATTCTTGATATTGTTGAACTTTTTGCAAGTCAAGGTCATAGCGGATTTACCGCTGGATATGCAATGTCTATTCTGGAACGACTTTTGCGTTTCAAGCCGATTACTCCGCTGACTGGCGAAGATGATGAATGGGTTAATGTGTCGGACGAAATGGGGCGAAAATGCTTCCAAAATAAACGATGCTCAAGCGTATTCAAGACCACTAATGCACAAGGTAACACGATTGAAGTACATGACATTGACGCAATCGCTTATTCCGACAATGGTGGTCTTACGTGGTTTACAAGTAGCCGCTTTCGCAAAAACGTTACGTTCCCTTATGAGCCACCTACGCACCCGGAAAAAATTTATATTGAATATACGGAAGATGTTCCGCTTGGCTGGTCTGGCGACAAGTATGAGATTATCACTGACGACAAGGAACGTATCGAAGCGTTGAGAACTAAGACGCAGAAGAAATTTGATGAAAAGGAGCACTAATGCAAACTGACAGAGGAATCTACCACAAGCGAGTGTGTGACCGCTGCGGAGCGGTTCTGGGCGGTAGGATGATGAACCCCGACGAATACTTCAAGGACTGGGCATGGCGCAGGGACACAGGCGACCTGTGCCCGGAGTGCTATGAGGAATATAAGCGAGTGATTGGGCGGTTCAATGCCAACAGAAGGAGAAAGAGAGGGCAGAGATAATGGACATTTACTGCACTAACGAACATTGCTCTTGCATGGGCATAAAGCAGTTCTCTGCTGGTAAGGCTATCCGATGTACGGCAGAATCCTGTAAGAACAAATCTGAGCCGTCCTGTGGCTCTTGCAAATGGTGCGCAGAGCCGGAGGGCGTATGTGTGAACGACCAGTCAGAACACGTTGCAGACTTCGTGTGGGACGAACGTGGATGCAAAGAATGGGAGAAGAAAGACGCGCGGAAGTAATGTAATCAGGCTGGGCAATGGCATTCTACTGGACAGCAAAGGGAAACTTTTATGCCAAACTGTGGACAAGTCCTGCTCAAACTGTAAATGGCACGACAGATTCTCGTGGGTCTGTTACAACGGTCTGTCTGAGTGCCGGGCTGATTTTACAGACCCGGACGATGTGTGCAAGGAATGGGAGATGAGAAAATGAGCTACGATATTTATCTATGCGACCATGTAACGCATAAACCGCTCAAAGCGGATAGTACGCATTTTATCGCTGGTGGTATGCGCGCTATGGGCGGTACAAAAGAACTGTGGCTCAACGTCACTTATAATTACGGTCACTTCTATTATCGACCGGAAGTATTCGGTGAGAACGGAATCCGCTCCATCTATGGTAAAACAGGCGCAGAGAGCATCCCGATGCTTGAAAAGGCTATTTCTACACTAGGTGACAATGTGGACGATAGCGACTACTGGCACGCCACAGAGGGCAACACTAAACGCGCCTTGTACGGTCTGCTTGCGTTTGCAAAGATGCGTCCTGACGGTGTGTGGGATGGAGATTGAAGGGAGAAGAATAGATGCTTGATACAGCATTAAATGCGGCGATAATCATTATTTGTGGTATAGCTGTAATTCTTTTAATCGTTCACGATATACCAGCAAAGCAAACGTCTATTTGCGACCGATGCAAGAACCTGTATTATAAGCGTTCCCCGAGAGATAAAGAATATTACAGATATGTTTGCAAAGTGCCGTTCAAAAAGCCGTTCGACATTCCTCCCGAATATTGCGCAAATTTTGAAGAAAGGGAAAATAATGGCTAACACTCTTTGGCATCCAGCAAGCGAACCGCCACGAGAGCGGACGCAGCCTTTGTTGCTTGCGACTAAGACAACGTGGCGTGATAAAGATGGAAAAATGTTGCAAGGAATCTCGCCGACAGCGTACTTTCTAGGCTGTTACGCAGACGGTCAGTTCTGGGATGAGATAGGCGAAAGACTGCCGAAAGATGTGACGGTGACGCATTGGATGGCGTTTCCGATGGTATGAGGTGATGAGTATGAGCAATTGGATTAGTGTCAAAGATAGATTGCCCGATGTTCCAAAAAACGATTTTGCCAGCGATTATGTTCTGGTTCACGACAAAAAAGCTGGTGACTGGGTAGCCTATTATGATGCAAACGGTGGTTGGTGTGAAGCAAGAGAGTGCATCCCATTCAAAAATGTTACACATTGGATGCCTATGCCTGAACCGCCTACGGAGGACTAAATATGGATGGATTTGAAGCATTAACAAAAGCGATGAACCAATGTGCTGCATCAGCTGAACATTTTGCAAATGCTGTCAGACAGTCCGAAACGCAGTGCGGTTACATCAAGCAGAAGCACAGCCGACCTGTATACCGTAAAGGCGCAAAGCTACATGAAGTTTTCAAACGAATTACGAAAACGAGAGAGGGGTTTAGAAAATGACAGAACTCAAGAGATGCCCGTTCTGCGGTGGAGAAGTGGCTATTGCAGAGACAGGAACTGACATAAAGAAGTGGATGTTTATTTCGAGAGCGCACGGAGAAAACAAATGCACTTGCCGTGTTTTTATGGAAAGTGGGGAGTATTGGCTTGATTGCTCCGAAAAGGATAAAGAAAGAATTAAGGCCGACCTCATCGAAGCATGGAACAAACGCTACAAAGAGGACTGAGTATGGACAAAAAACGAGACAGCTTTATATTCCAACGATACTACTTTGAAGCCATCTCCACACTCAAAAGTAAAGAGAAGTTGGAACTCTACGATGCAATCTGCGCATACGTTTTTGAAGAAAAAGACGCAACTTTGAACTCAAAAAAAGCAGAATCTTGTTTCATTTTGATTAAGCATCTGCTCGATGAAGAACGGAAAAGAAGCGATATTGCGTCAAAAGGATGGTATACACGAAAGTCAGCTCATCCTCATGTCATAAATGAGATGAAGGCCAGCTCATATATGAGTTCAAAGTCAAATGACAATGAACCCATTGTATCAGCTGATAGTCAGATGAACGTCAAGACCTTGCCGGAGAGTGCAGTCAAGAAGAAACCTGACATCTTCTCCGACTTTGCGCGTGGCGATAAAGCCCTGTTGGAATCCCTGCGAGAGTTCGCACAGATGCGTACAAGAATCAAAAAGCCTATGACAGACCGGGCAAAACAGATGCTCTGCAACAAGCTAGAAAAGTTTGATCGGCACGACTGGAAAGCCATACTTGACCAGAGCATCTATGCCGGATGGCAGGACATTTACGCATTGAAACAGGATGACCAGTATGAGCAAAGTACGGAGATGGAGTTTCCTAGACTATGACAATGGACGTTCAAACGGTATTTATCGGTGCGCTGATGCTCTGCAAGCCGGGCGTTGTGGATGAAATCATACCAGACCTTGAACTTGACTTGTTCAGACCTGAGCTGAGAGACGCTTTTGCGGCTGTTCAGGGCTATTGGACGGCTAGGGGTAAGATAGATATAGTCGAGATAAACACGCAGCATCCAGACGTAGCGCAGACGCTCTTGGCGTGTGTAAAAACCTGTGAATCAGAGTGTGTACGAATTGACAGGGAGCAGATGCAGCGTTGGGCACAGCTTATCAGAGAACAAGCTGCACTCACTCGTGTGCAAGGTCTGGCATTTCAGATGACCAGCGAGCTTACCGACTATTCTGATCTATCAGACATTTACCAGCAGATGGGCGAAGCAATGAGCTTGAAAGCTGAGGAAGAAGATGCGTGGACATACGAAGATGTGCTGAACGACTATGTGCTTCACATGGACGAGAAGCCTATGTACATCAAGACAGGCCTAGAACGTCTGGATGAAGCTCTGCACATCTCACCGGGTGATTTCATCATCATCGGCGGCAGACCGTCTGCGGGCAAGACCGCCCTGTCCTTGCAAATAGCAGCAAGCATGGCAAAGCAGGACTACGCCGTGTACTATTTCAGCCTAGAAACCAGCAAACGCAAGCTGGGCGCACGTCTGATGGCTAATCAAATATACTGCCCTCTGGACACGGTAAAAAATAAGGCGGTCAGCTTGAATGAGATTGACGGACAGGCAAAGAACATGAAGATGCCCTTATATATCCGCTCCGCTGCCGGAAAGAACGTGGCGTGGATGAAGGCTCAGGCTCTCCGTAAAAAGGCTCAAATCATCTTCGTAGACTATCTTCAACTCATTCACGAAACAGGTGCAAAGGACAGATATGCTGCCATTACAGCCATATCCATTGCCTTACACGAGCTGGCACAGACCACAGGCATTGTCGTGGTAGCTCTGGCACAGCTTAATCGAAACCCATCCAAGCCCGGAGCAACGCCTACTAATTCCGACTTGCGAGAGAGCGGACAGATTGAACAGGACGCAGATGCAATCATCCTTCTGTCCGGAGATAACCCCGACAAGTACCTGTTCCGGCTAAGCAAGAACAAGGAAGGCGAGATAGGCGACCTTCCCATTACGTTTAACAAGCAGATTCAACGGTTCCAAGAGTACACTTGGATGGATTGAAAGGAGAACGACTATGAAAAAGATTTTGACCGTATGTGTATCCGCTCTGGCTGGCATTATACTGATGACTGGATGCAACAAACAGGTGGTAGACCTGACGTATAGCTACTCATGGGCACAGCTGAAAATGCCTGATGGAACGATTGTCGAGGGCAAGCTGAATAGTTGGGACGATTACGAGGGCGACCAGCTTCAAGTAAAGATTGACGGCGTGACCTATCTGGTTCATTCGTCCAACGTGGTCTTGAGACATTGAAAGCGAATACGGAATCTAAGTGTATGGGCTGTCAGCAATGGCAGCCTTTTGTTTTTTGCCAACTCCACGAGAAAGCCTGTTTTAAGGCGTTTTGGATGCTAGGCGATAACTTTATCGACTTAACAGCGAAAACGCGCCACAGACGCTCGTAGAAGGCTCTCCGTTGATGCTGATGGTATATCTCAAACTAGACCACACAACCAGACTAATTCAGAAGCGTGGAGAACGGCTTTTCATGGTCAGACGTAAAAGTTATCGGGTCAGCCAGAAAAACGCGGCATACAGGCTCCTACACGCCTTTCCTGCGATGATAGTAGCCAAATGAGCGAATGCCAACGACTATTTGTCCGATCGCAGGGCTGATTGAGACAAAAAACGCTTCGACTATCACTTTCGAAAATAGCTTTCAAATTTTTGTCCCCTTTCCCCCTTGTTTCCTCTTCCCCCCTTTTGTCCCCCTCTTTCCCCTACAACCCCTATTACCCCCTATAATCCCCCTAACATCTTCCGTGCTCCCCCTTTCCCTCCCCGTGTGTTTAGCGCGTCCGCGGGCGTTATATGCGCGGGCGCGCGCGTTGACGGAGCCGGGTGTGCCACGATAGTTCAAAAGTGAATAAATAACAGTTATGCGAAATTGCAAACTGGTTCTTTTCCCCTACAACCTTCTATCTCCAAAAGCTATACTGTTAGCCAGCAGAGCAGACCGTAGGCGAGAACTGGCGTGAGGTTCTGGCTGGCGGATGGTCTGTGACTATTCCAGACATGGAGAATTGACTTCATTTTGTAGTCGGTTGGATATGTAGAAATGTTGCATGACTGTATGAGCGGTTGATTACAGATTGAAAGCGACTGACCAGCCGGATAGCCTTATTAGATAGTTAAAAGTATTGAGGTATTTGCCAAATTTGTAATCCTAGTTAGTTGGTATGATATGATTGCAGTTGCCGGAAATTAAATCGGAGAAGAACGAACCGAATCGGATGGTGCGACTATTCCAGCAGAATAATAGTTAAAAAGATTGAGCAATAGTCTGCGACTATTATAATAAGTACGATTGCTAAAAATTTTGAGGTAATGTGATTGGGATTAAAATTAACAGGTGTCTTGACAGCTATTGATTTTTGGAGTGGTCGGATGACTTAGCGACTATCGCACGTCTTTTTCTCTAAAAGGCGAACGACTATTTCACACAAAAAATACACGACTATTTGACGACGATTCGCGAGAAAATGCTAAGACTGTTACTCTACGACTATCAGCGAACTATTTGTTACTATACAATATATGGGACTTTCAAAAGTTGGTTATCTGACGACTTTGCGACTATTCCATAACTATTTTATTGGAGAAACTACGACTATTGGCTACGACTATTCCAGCTGGAACGCTACGACTATTGCTGACCTCTATTAGCTGTCGGGCGAAAGCCCGAAAAGAGTTGCGGCGAGAGCCGCCAATGGTTCCGCGCCGCCTCGCCGCGCCCCTGCTGCTGGACTGCCCCGCCGGGTGGAAGGTGCCAGGCTAATCCGGTGTGCCCTGGCTGCTGACCGGTGCCAGATCGCAAGCCGCCGGGCTGACCCGGTGCAGGTGGGGCGCTGACTCCTCAGCAGGTGCAGCACTTGCCAGCGATCCATACACGGTAGGAGCTGACCCCGCCGGGCTGGCATGGTCTGCGATGTGTTGCGCCGGGCTGGCATGGATCCATAACAGGCGGTGCGCCCCCCTGCACCCTTATATACATTATTATAATAGGCGGTCTGTGCTGACCTGTACAGCGTCCGGCGTGTCGGTGGTCTCTGGTATCAGTGGGGGCGCTGCGCTTGATGGTATGCCCTCCGGCGTTGCGCAGGCGGTGTATAGGCGGCTTGTGTGGCGGCTGTATTGTGTGCGCTGGAATGGGTCAAATTACCAGAAAAGCCCCTGTAAAGCCCTGTGCGCTGTTTTGCGGCGCTGGTGATATATAAACTGTATGGACGGCACAAAACGCGCTGTAGACGCTTGTATGGAGCTGTATTGCAGCAGGGCAAAATAAAAGCCCTGCACCCTCAGCAGGTGCAAGGCAAAAGAAAAGCCCCCGCCACGTGGGCGGGGTAGGAATGGAAAGCGGGTCAACGCTGTTTGCGCCAGATGTTATAATTTGTTGCGGTCATGATGGTATAGCCGCCACAGACCTTAACAACAACGTCTGCACTGGTTGCGGCCTTGTGTGCATAGTATCGAGTGGTATACAGTCCAGTCATAATATCAAAACTCTTATTGCTGCAAGTCATAATATAAGCCCTCCTTACTTAGACGCCTTAAACAAGGCGCTGAAAAACCAAAAAAGAAACAGGATAGCGGAAAATATCACTTGTCGCACCCCCTCATACCACGCTAAACCGCTTGTATGTCGTGCGCTTGCTGCACTCGGCGTAAATATCCGGGTGCGCGGCCTGCAAAAGCTTGCTATCAAGTCGGACGCTTTGCACGTCCTTGTAAATGGCCTTTGCAGTGCCCTGCACCATTTCCGGCGCACCGTGCATCATGTTAATAATTTCAGCCTTTACGGCGTCATTCATTGCTTCAAGCTCTTCAATTAACCGCTTGTTTTCGCGGTATGCGTTCACTTTTTCTTCAAATGTCGTCATTTTTTTATATCTCATTAGCTGTTGAGAAATGCGATCATAACGAGTGCGCCGGAGACCATGCCGCCAACATACCAGAGGGTAGCCCACTGGGCAAAGTCAAGAGTAATCATACGTTGCACACCTCCCGAACAAATTCCATCTGCAAGCTATGCAGGTGCTCCGCCAGCTCTTCAACGTTCCACAAATCCCGGCGCATTTCCCGCGCCCGCTTTTCGTAGCGGCTGACCGTTTCGCGGTCGGGCTTGATGCTACCAAAAGGACGGTACCCGGTGCAGATTGCAACGCCCGAGGTGATCGGGTAAATGTCCGCGTTCCATCCATACACGCCAGCGGTATAGGCGGCAGGGTCGTCCATGCACAGCATGTTTTGCGCATCGCAATAGCTCACTTGGATAATGGTCGGATACTGGGATTTAATATCCCGCATGGTTCTTTTTGCCTTCATGGTTTTGGCTCCTTGTTTTGGTGTTTCGTGATGTGGTTTATCAGATATGTCTTATCTTGATTCTATTATATCAGATATATCTTATATGTCAATACTTTTTGAGTAAAAATATAAGATTTTCCTGATTTATTTTTCTGGCACAAAATGGTAAAATTGTGCTGTCCATATCTGCACAGTTTCGGACACATTCCACGCCCTCCAGCGTTCCGCCGCCGTCCCGATCGCCCGGCGTGGCGGTCTGGTATCGAGTGCAGACCGGTGCAGCGTGTCCAGCGTCTGGGCGTGTGTGTTGTACCTTGCGTGGTCTGCCTTGCATCTGGTACGGTCTGCGCTGCTGCCTGTGATGTGCAGGCCGTCCGAGTGCGCTGGGGCTGGGGTCTCCACTGGCGGGGTATACGGGGAGCGCTGGGGGTGGGGTGGGTCATGCCCGCGATAAAATTTTTCAAAGAAAAAGGCCGTTTTCGGGGTTCCCCTTGCCAAAACCCACCCCTCCTTCACAAAACGAAACCTATCTGATTGTGCAAGTCTCCAAAAATTCTAAAAAATACAAAAAGACCCCTTTCGGAGCCTAGATTGTGCTATAATCAGCTAAAGGCAATACGCCAAAGAAAGGAAGAATCAAAAAATGAGAAAGCGAATTGTTGCTACGGTTTTGATAGCCACTCTGGCTTGTTTGTTCTTGATGGGCGCTGCGGCTCCTGCGAAGTCTCTTGACCTTACTGGCAACTGGGAAGAAAAAGACAAGGGCGACAGTTATCAGGCTGGTTATATCAAGGATGGTGAAATTGTCATCTACTGGGTATCTGATGGTGGCGATACAAAATCTCTGTATTGGGCTGGCTCTTATATAGCGCCTACTGATAATGCAGAGCCTTACACATGGAATTCTGAAAACGATAAGGAAAAAACCGGGTCCGCGTTACTTGCTTCTGGTGACGACACAAAGAAGTTCACTTATGAAAATGGTGAAATCACTTATAAAGCATCAGCTTTAGGCACAACGAAGAAAATGCACTTTGTGCGCACTGACACAAACTACTGTGACGAGGAAGAAGAGAAGAAGTAAAAATTAAAAGCCAGTAGCCGAAGAAGCCACTGGCTTTTATGAACGTTGGAGACTTGCCGTATGATAGTCATTATTGCAATCGTTATATTTTTTTATTTGATAGCAGTTCTATCAAGACGAAGTGATGAAGATGCGCTTGTAGATATTGATTTCTCAAAAATTGACGATATGGAAGGTTACCGATTTGAGTATTTTATCGCAAAAGTTCTCAGAAAAAACGGGTTCAAAAATGTTAATGTCACAAAAGCGAGCGGAGACTACGGAGTTGATATAACCGCGAATAAAGATAACAAGAAATGGGCGTTTCAATGCAAACGGTACAGTTCAAACTTGGGGTTGAAGCCGATTCAAGAGATTTACGCTGGCGCAAAGAAATATGAAGCAGATAAAGCTGTTGTGTTCACAAATGTTTATTTTACTCCAAATGCGCAAACGCTGGCTAAAACATTAAATGTTGAACTGTGGGACAGGGATACGCTTGCTGGAATGATAGGTAAAGACCCTGAAACAAAACAATCAATAGAAGCTGATATAGAAGAAGAGCAAACCGAGCCAGAACAACGACAAAGGAAAATTCGTGATAATGGAGTTCCTTTGAAGCTGCAAAAGAACCAAATCCCTGCTGGCGATTATGTTGTTGGCAAGGATATACCTGTTGGCGTGTACAATTTTAAGTGGGTGTTCGGGGCTGGTTCATTCCAAAAGTATAAAGAAGAAGGAAACACAACGCTTGGCGCTTGTACATATTTTGAACACGTTGGTGTTCAGTACGATTATGAATATAGTCAGCTTATCAATGTGAACTGTAAAGACGGTGAGTGGATTAAAATTAGTGGAAATTTGGTTCTTGGTATAGAAAAATCCGAAAAGCCTGTTATTGACCTATAACACAAAAGCCAGCGGCTAGATGCTCTCTAACTACTGGCTTTTTTATGGGCTATTTACGATTTAAGTGTTGGAAACATGATAGGATCGCTGACTTCTTCCTTTTCCCTGAGAATATCGAGCAAACAATCATTGTACCCCATTGAATAGCTGTCCTCGCAAAAATGTTGTACGGACGTTGCTAGTGCTACACTTACAACTTCTCTTGACCGCTTATCCTCTGGCATGATGATTTCTAATGCCTGATTAAGGATTTCATGGCTTTTTTCTAAAACGGCTTTGTGCTCTTCATTCTCAGCTTGTAGCCGAAACATTTCTTCCGAGCAGTCCATCAGCACGTCTCCATTCTAATTTGCTCACCAACAGGCAGATAGCCCGCTTCTTTAAGCTTGCTATAAATGAACTTCTGACCGGCTCTCGTCCAGCGGGTGACCTCTTTCGTCTTGCCGTTCGGCAGTTCGATCGGATGCCCGACAACGTATCCGTTGCCAAGATACTTCTTGTATGGAATCCACTGTTTGTTCACAGTATGTTGGATGCCAAGCCCTCTAAGAATCTGGTTCAGCTTTCGTGCGCTCATGCCGTAGTTCATGGCAATCTGCGTTGTAGTCAGGCTTTCATCGGAAAGCAGCATCGCCTTTGCATAGTCGGAATCAGGCTTCATCTTGGCGTTTTCTGCTTCCAAAGCCTTTACCTTCCTGCGCTCCGTATCGATAACACTGTTAGCGGCGATCAGAGCGCGGCTCAACAGCATCTCTGTCGATTCAGGCTCCGGGTTGGTAAGCTTCTGTTCCATCTGATTGAAAGCGTCAATGTACTTGAGTTTCCATTCAAGGGCTTCCTTGCCAGTAAAGCCAAACGTGAGTAAACTGAACCCATCCCGGTTCATGAGGTACATCGGATATTGTTTACCACGATTTTCAAACGTGGTTTCGTAGAACATGGATTTGGTGGCACAATTTTGTGCCGCCAGTTCTTCGATTGAACGCAAAACCGTTTTGTGCTCTTTACCGAAATGTTCTGCTACTTCACGGCTGGACACGACAACCTGTCCGTTTTCGCTGATAAGATTGATAGCATATTTAACCTTTTGTTCCATAAAAACTCCTATGGTTCTTGCGGAACAAGCCAATTCCTGCTATAATAAGGCTGGAACAGCTTGTTCCAGTGGTTTTGATGATACGTTCGCTTCTGTCGCCAAACTTCAGCGGACGTATCATTTTTCGTTTTCATTGGTGGAATCCATCGGATGCAGCGCAAAGAACGCTTCACGGAACGCAGCGGAGATGGAGACCCGGTTCTTGATGCAGTATTCCTGCAAGCTTGCAAACTGCCGCTCCGTCACGCTGATGGTAACGGTGTGGCCGTAACGCTCTGCGTAAGGACTACTCATACATATTCACCCCCTTTCGTTTTGCTGTGCAATAAGTGTAACTACAAAATATCTGAATGTCAATCAAAAATACACTAGATATTGTGTTCGCTAGTGTTGACATCAGATTTTGCCGTTCTTATTGGCCGCTCCCGCTTCGTACCCTGCCCGGTAGTTTAGTTCGGACAGCTTACCAAGTGCTTCTGCGTACTCCCTGTCCTCGCTGGTCGGTTCTTTTCCGTGGGCGAGGGTTTTCAGAAATTCTTCGGTTTTCGTGGGAAAGTTCATGTTTTTTGCTCCTAACTCTTGCGGAGAGCAGCCCTTTTTGGTATAATAGATTCCGAAAAGGGAGACTGCCCCCTTGGTGGTTGCAGGTTCTCGTTTCGTGATGTGGATAAGCTATCAGCGTAACTTTGGTCGGTGCAGCTGGTAGCTTATTTTTTATGCCTTGATGTTCTCAACGTAGGATGCTACCCACTCGATACCCATGCGGATAACATCAACCTTTGAGATGCCCAATGCTTTTGCGCTGCTTTCCATGCTTGCGATCTGGCTCTCTGTGAGCCGAGTGCTTATCATGTGCAGCTTATCACGTTCCGAGGTTTCTGCTCGTCTTGCCAAGCCTATCACCTCGCTTCCGCTGGAACAAGTATAAAGCGTGAAAATATGCTTGTCAAGACCCAAAGTTTTACGGAAATGAAGTTTGACAAAATTACTCCTTATTATAGAAAATTTTCTACCTGATTGTGATTAACTAAGTAAACACCCTTATACTACTCTAGTATGTATAAATACATACTAGAGTATATTTATATATAATATAAAGGGCGTTCATTGGGAAATTGTGGAAATATCAGAAATGTCTTGATTTTATAGGGTTCATCTGATATAATAGCATCAAGAAAGAGAGGATGCAAAAAATGAAAGCAGGAGAAGCAGTAAAAGAGGTTATGAGAAAAGAGGACATAAAACAAGCGGAGCTTTGCAGCAGGCTTAAAATTAAACAGCCAACTTTAAGCGAACGTCTTTCTCAAAAAAATATTAGCGTTAATAAGTTAAACGAAATGCTGAATATGATGGGCTATAAAATTGTAGTTGTCCCTCGTGATGCACAGTTCAAAAATTGCGAAGGCATAGACATAGAGTAAAGGACGGTGATTCTGAATGATTTACGGTTATGCTCGTGTCAGTTCCGCTGGACAGGCGATTGACGGCAACAGTCTTGAAGCTCAGTCGGAACTTCTGAAAGCTAACGGCGCACAGAAAATCTTTTCAGACGTTTACACCGGCACGAAGCTGCATCGACCGGAACTTGATAAGCTGATGGCTGAAATCCAGCCGGGTGACACGCTGATCGTGGCGAAACTTGACCGTATTGCTCGTTCTGCTAAGAATGGTCTTGAACTGATAGACCGGTTCATTGATAAGGGCGTTTCGGTGAACATTCTGAACATGGGGGTTATGAACAATTCCCCAACCGGCAAGGTTATTCGCACGGTGATGCTTGCATTTGCCGAGTTTGAGCGTGATATGATTGTTGAACGCACCAGAGAGGGCAAGAAGATTGCTAGTCAGCGCCCCGATTACAGGGAAGGCCGCAAGCCCACCGAGTATGATCGAAACCTTTTTGACGTTCTTCATGAGCAGGTGGAAAAGCGCATTCTCACGGTCACGGATGCTGCTAAGCAGCTTGGCGTAACCCGCCAGACATGGTATCGGATTGCTGAACAGAATAGGTGAATCTATGAAGAAAGGGCTTTACAAGCGCAGGACAACAGGTGAATGCCACTATTGCGATTATAGATGCCGAAAGGGTCACAGATGCTCGTGGTATAAGCGGTATGTGAAGAAAACCATCGGGTCTGGATTGAAGCGAACTTTTGGCATTGTTCGCAACCTAGAATAAAACCGAATGAGAAAGGGAAAGCGACATGAAAAATGTAAAATTGTCAGAGCAGAGTTTGAAACTCATTGAAACGCTGTGCGATTACACCGACAAGCCTGATATTCTCAACGCCGTTGCAGACGCCTTGTATTACGATACGGACGAGTTGAAACGCAGGCTCAACCAGCTTGCAGAAGAAGTCAAATAAATTACACAACCCATTTATTAAGATGTATTTTAGCAAATAATTTTCCGAAAACAGAATTATAAAACCGAATATTTGATTTTTGTGCAGTTGTAGGCACTCTTTACATTTTCAGGTAGGGGGTGCCTATTTTTTATGCAACCGAAGCAGTGTATCGCCATCATCGACAGCATCAAAGCGTATGCAAAGCAGAATCCGACCGAAGCACAGGTCTATGAGGACTGGTTTCAGGCGGTGGTGAACCTGAGAGATGCCCTGCCGCAAGACAAGCGGTTCGATGCCTACAAATACTCTGGTGAGCTGCGTTCTGTCTGCGCAGCCATGATGGGCAAGATGAAAACAGGCGAGGACGTGGCAAAGGTCTATGACATTATCGGCCGGACGTACCTGTTTGAAGCAAAAGATGTGTTCGACAGCTATTGCATCTACCTTGAATGGAATCGTGCGCCGGAAAAGAAGTTTTACCAGCCTAGACGCAGGGTTCTGAAAGTGCTGGCAGATGACCTTGAGGACTTGTTTTATAAGCGAATTGACTTCTTGGGAGTTAGTCTTCCCGCGCGTGTTGGTAAGCTTTTGAGCGATGATACGCCGATTCTTACACGAAACGGCTGGAAGAATCACGGCGATTTACAAGTCGGTGATGAAGTTATCAGCCCAAAAGGTCAGTTTGTGAAGGTGCTGGCAGTATCTCCGAAGAATTATGCAAATATCCGCTGCCATTTCTCTGACGGCACATACATTGACTGCCATGAAAACCACGAGTGGCCGGTCTTTAACCGCCATAAGAATGGATTTGATGTGGTCGAAACTAAGCGGATGATGGAGGATTATGTTACCGATACAAAAGATGGCATAAGATTCTGTTATCAGGTTCCGTTCAAAAATTTTGTTGAGGGAGAGTATAAAAAACTGCCCGTTGAGCCGTATACGTTGGGCGCTTGGCTTGGTGATGGTCGCAATCAGAACCCGGATATTTGCGAGCCGCCTTGTGATCGGGTGATTGTTGAACGTGTCATTAATGATGGATACCCTGTTAGCTGGCACACTGTTCATAAGGACACTGGCGTTGAGTATTACGGATTCTCTGGCTTGCGACAGGCACTTCAAAAAGGCGATATGTGCCATAGTCACCGCCGCTGCGTGAAGCACATCCCAGAAGAATACTTCACAGCCAGCATTGCACAGCGCATGGAATTGCTTGCTGGTCTGCTCGATACAGACGGTACGTTACGGGCAAAAGAGCATCGGTACGCTTTTTCCACCACAGAGCCGCAAATGAGAGATGATTTTGTCACGCTGGTTTCTACCTTTGGTTGGAGATGCAGCGTGGTTGAATATCCACCTCGTGTATCATCTAGTGGCATTAAAGGCAATCTGACAGTCTATTCCATTTCTTTTAATCCTACCTGCCCTATCCCTTGCGTTGTTCCTCGCAAACAGTTAAAAGAGTTCTCCAAACCTCGCCGTGTGGCATTTTGTGGGTTTGAGCGCATCGAGCCAAAGCAGGGCAACTGCATTCAGGTAGAAGGTGGCGTATACTGCGCTGGTAAGCGCCTGATTCCTACCCATAACAGCACATTGTGTATATTTTTCATTACATGGCTGATGGGCAACCGTCCTGACGTTGCATCAGTTATGAGCGGGCACTCTGACAAGCTGACAAATGGTTTCTACGGCGAAGTGCTGTCCATCATCACTGACCCTGTGACCTACAACTGGGGCAAAATCTTCCCTGACGTTCAGCTTGTGGACAAGAGCGCAAAAGATGAAAGCGTTGACCTGAACCGAAAGAAGCGCTTCCCCACCCTGACCTGTCGTTCCATCGGCGGCACGCTGACCGGTGCTGTTGAAATCGGTGAGGGTGGCGTTCTGTACAGCGATGACTTGATCGAGGACTTGGAGGAAAGCCTGAACGTTGAGCGTCTGAACAACAAGTACGATGCCTACTTGAACCAGCTGAAAGACCGCAAAAAGCAAGGCGCATTGGAGCTGATGGTCGGTACACGCTGGAACGTACTTGACCCTCTGGGGCGCATCCAAAACCAGTATGCGGACAACCCGAAGTACCGATTCCGTGTGATTCCTGCGGTGGATGAAAATGGACACAGCAACTTCAATTATGACTATGGCGTTGGATTTGACGATGCCTACTACGCAGACATGAAGGCCAGCATTGATGATGCAACATGGTGGGCAAAGTACATGGGCAAGCCCTATGTGCGTGAAGGTCTGCTGTTCCCTGCCGATGAACTGCGGTATTTCAACGGTGTTCTGCCTGACGGCGAGCCTGATCGCAAACTCATGGTCATGGATATTGCATGGGGCGGCGGTGACTTTACGGCTTGTCCTATCGCCTATGTGTACGGAGATGCTGTGTTCATCCCAGACCTTGTGTTCAATAACGGCGATAAGACCGTGACCAGACCGGAAGTTGTGGGCAAAATTATCCAGCACAAAATCAACGTGGTGCGTGGCGAAGCCAACAACGGCGGTGACGAATATTGTGACGTGGTAGACAGCCAGCTTCGGCAGCAGGGTTATCACTGCTCTGTCCGTAGCCAGCGTGCGCCAAGTGGCCAAAGCAAGCTGTCAAGAATCATCCAGTATGCGCCAGACATTAAACGGTTCTATTTTCTTGACGAGAAGCACCAGTCGAAAGAGTACAAGGCATTCATGGAACAGGTGACGATGTTCACGCAGCTTGGCAAAGTTCCGCACGATGATGCACCGGATAGTCTGGCACAGCTTGCAGATGAATTGTACAACGGAATCAGTAAAATTGAACCTGTCAAGAGGCCTTTTTGAGTAAAAACACAATATATTGTGTTCGCTGGGTCTATTTATTTGATTCCACCACTTGACAAGGCTTATAATGTACGCAGGAAGTTTTGCAGCTTCCCTTAAAGGAATAGCTTGCACGCGAGGTTTTGTCATTTTTACTCGCGTGCGTGTCAACAAGCATATTCCTCCTTTCACCGGTGGAGGTTTTCTCACTCTTTCGCCTTCACCGGACTTTATATGTTGCGGTCCCTGTTGGTTGGGAATGTCAGCCTGTCTCCCCCACGGCTGGCAAGCAACGGTTCGATTCCGTTACGCAGCACAACGATTCCTCAAGGATTGCATGGAAAAATTCTCCTTATGACAACCTCCCCCGTTATTCCCGGCTCTCGATGAAATGAGTTTCAGGCTATTTCTCATTTCAAAGAGCAACGGTAAATCAAGCCGGGTACATGACACAGAGTGGAGCAGTCTGGTAGCTCGTCGGGTTCATAACCCGAAGGTCGGTGGTTCAAATCCATCCTCTGTATCCATCAGCGATTTGCCCTAGATGGAGCAAATCGTGGCTCTCGACACCCGACAAGTCAGAGCCTAGCATGACTGGAAGTGCGAACAGTTTCCCAGTAGCTTCTGACAGGTCTGTGCTCAACAGCCTGTTTCCAGAAATCCAACGAAAGGAGCGCTCATGTTAGTTAGAATCTGTTGCCCTTGTATCCGGCAGAACCCTATCTATAAGAACGTCCGCTGCAACCGCTATCTTGGCGAAGTAGACGGACGATACCATTTCAAGTGCGACAGATGCAAGGGCGTTATTGAAGGAGACACAAGGGAAGGATGGGTGAAAATCATCCATCCACCGGAAAAATGAGGGAACGATGTTTGGCAAGAAGTTCAAAAAAGAAAAATTGAACGAATACCCATGCGATATTTACTTAAAAAATGCGCTACGCCTTATTCGTGCAAGAGATTTTGATTCTGCATATAGCGAAATCTGCTTTGCAATTATCAAGAGCGGCGGTTCATTAGAAGGCGATGATGCAAAATATTTTAAGAAGTTGCATAATTGAATAGCTTTTGAAGCGCAGTTTTGGCGCAGTGAGATAGACCTTAACAGGTTTGTCTTGCTGCGCTTTTTATTTTGCCAGAAAGGAGGAACACATGGCTAAGTATCAGATGGTTATTAACGGCTTCTTGAATGACCCGCTGACAGGGCGCAGACCGATTGAAACGCCGGAGACGGAAATCAATCGGGCGAACGTGCTGAAAGTGGTCATGGGCAAGGCAGAGCCTATTTATCTGCTGAACAAGAACGAGATTCGCTTTCTGCACAACTACTACTTGGGTAGCCAGCCTGTCCTCCACCGCACGAAGGAGTACCACGCTGAAATCACCAATCGCATTGTAGAGAACCATGCCAACGAGTGCGTGGGCTTCTACACAGGTTACATGAGCGGCACTCCCTGCTCTTATGTGCGGTCTGAAACGGCAACAGGTGACGGTGAGGAAATCGCACGTCTATCAAACGCCTTGCAGTATGAGGGCAAGGACGCGCTTGATCGGCGGCTCTGGCAGTGGATGTTGGAGTGCGGACAGGGATACCGCATTGTTCTTCCTGACAAGGGATACAACGGAAACTACCCGGACGAAACGCCCCTGTTGGTGGACGTTCCAGACCCGGATATGGCGTATGTGATTTACAACTCTGGCATCGGGCACAAGCCCATCGCCAACGTGCTGCACATCCCACGCAATTATCAGAATGACCTAAACGACCTGATTTGCGTGTATACGCCAAACCAGTACTTTGAAATCGACAACGGCAAGGTTACGAAATCGGAGAATCATTCTCTCGGAATGTTGCCGATGGTCGAATACAAGCTGAACCCGGAGCGAATGGGTCTGTTTGAACCTGCTATCCCTGTGTTGGATGCCATCAACGACCTTGAAAGCAACCGTCTGGACGGCGTGGCGCAGTTCATCCAGTCCATCATGGTGTTTACCAACTGCCTTGTGGACAAGGATGCTCTCGACCAAGTAAAAGAGCTTGGCGCAATGTGCCTGAAATCCACTTCTGGTCTGTCCGCTTCTGTATCGCAGATTGCAAACGAGCTTGACCAGCAGCAGAGCCAGACCTTGCTCGATTCCATGTTGAACGTGTATCGCAGTCTGACTGCTATGCCTAGTGCTACTGGCAGCGAGAATGCAACGTCCGACAACGTGGGCGCAGTCATCGTCCGAAACGGCTGGAATCACACCGAAGCAAGGGCGCAGCAGTACGAGAATATGTTCAAGTACGCTGAACGTCAGAGCTTGTCTGTGATGCTCAAAATCCTGCGTGACACGGCTGGTTCTAAGCTGATGGCAAGTGACATCAACATCAAACTGCCACGTCGTCAGTACGATAACCAGCAGAGCAAAGTTCAGATTTTTGCACAGATGATTCAGCAGCCGATTGACCCGCAGCTGGCGTTCACTACGCCCGGTCTATTCCCTGACCCGCAGGCTGCTTATGAAATGAGCAAGCCCTTCTTGATTGCCGCTGGAAAGCTGGGCGAGGATGGGAAAGCCCCGAAGTCGCAGAAACGGCCCGAAGATCATATTGCTGACAGCGGAAAAACGGTTGGCGAACAGACTAATGCAAAGGAAGGAGAGCAAAAATGAAGAAGCTGTTTATTTCCTGCCCGATGAAGAATCGGTCGGAAGAAAATATCCGGATGACGTTTGACCGTTTGCACAAGATTGCCGAAGCAGTGTACGGCGAAAGCCTTGACGTTATCCCAACCTATATCGAAGATAACCCGCCTAAGTGCAGAACTGAAGGGCTTTGGTATCTTGGCAAGAGCATCGAGCTCCTTTCGCAGGCTGATTATTTTATCGGTATTTGCGGTGATAATGCGTGGCTGTATAACGGCTGCACTGTGGAGACTGACGCTGCAAAGCTTTATGGGCTTCCGGTTTATCTTGTCCCTACAAATTTTTCTGCGCCTGATGTCACAAGCGCAGAAGCGGTTTATAACGCGGCAGGAGAACGAATCGATTAAAAATCAATCCGCATTAGCGGGCTGATATATTCCGGCAGGGAAGCCGGGATACAAATTTCGCAGCGTTGCAGGGAAGCAACGGTAAAAAAACGCAGGAGGAAATTAACGATATGAAACTCAATGTGTTGCTTGGTGATGCCTACAAAGAGGGCATGACCGCCGATGAAATCATTTCTGCGCTTGAAAAGGTTGCAGACCCTAGCGCAGAGGTCGAGAAGCTGCGCAACGCCGTGACGAAAGCCAATGGCGAAGCTGCTGAGTACAAGAAACAGCTCAAGGCAAAGCGTACCGATGATGAGAATGCCGCACAGGAACAGGCTGACAAGCTGGCAGAGATGCAGAAGCAGATTGAAGCCCTGACTGCCGACAAGGAAAATCTCGTCAAGGAAAAGACCCTTGCATCTTACCGCGAGAAGTTCGTTGCGCAGGGTTATGACGCTGAACTTGCCAACAAAGCTGCATCTGCACTGGCTGACGGTGACATGGACAAGGTGTTTAAGTTCCAGTCGGAATTTATGACCGCCCACGACACCGCATACAAGGCTTCTCTGCTGAAGGATATGCCCACACCTCCGGGTGCGGATGGCAATGGCGACGGCGCAGATAGCGCAGGCGTTGCCTTTGCTAAACGCTTTGCGAAGGAGCGTGCAGACGCAAACAAGGCATCGAGTGACGCAATGACTGCTTTCCATTAAGGAGGAAAACATGAAGTACACCAATACTCCGGTATCGGCTCCTGAAAGCACTATTCTGGCTGCTGATACCTACGTTGCCATTCCCTTTACCGTCAAGGAGACCAATGCTGTTCCGGCTGGCTATCCTATGGCAAAGACTGGCCTAAAAGCTGCTGCCACTACTGGCACCAGTGCTGCTGATGCAGCTACCGATGCCATTGGCATTCTGCTGCACACTGTTGACCCTGCCGTCAACCCCAATGGCGCACTGCTGATTCAGGGCGTTATTGATGTGGACAAGGCAAAGCTGTCTGGCTTTGACTATTCTGCAAACGATATTGCCGCTCTGAAAAAGGCTGTTCCCGCCGTTTTCTGCCGTACCGATGTTGGCGCAAAGAGCGAGTAAGGAGGACTAAATTATGGCACTGAATCTGAATGAAATCTTCTCCCCTGCTGCGATTGCCGCCTACTGGACGAATGACCCGACCAATGCGCAGCCCTATGCTTCTGATGCTCTGTTCCCCGCCCGTAAGAAGGTCAGCATGGAACTGAAGTGGCTGCGTGGTCACAAGGGCGTTGGCGTTTCGCTGAAGCCTAGCGTGTTTGACACTAAGGCTACGTTCCGTACTCGTCAGGGCATCAAGATGACCGAGACCAGTATGCCGTTCTTCCGTGAGGGCACTCACATTGACGAGGAAGACCGCCGCAAGATTATCTCTGTTCTGGCTACCAATCAGGAGTTTGCGGCAGACGTTATCAATCGTGTCTACGATGATACCGCACAGCTTATTACCGGTGCTCGCATTGTGCCTGAGCGAATGGTGTGGCAGCTTCTGGCTCCTAAGACTGGCAAGCCCGGCATCTCCATCGAATCTAACGGCGTGAGTTACGTCTACGATTACGACCCTGACGGCACTTGGCAGCAGTCCAATTACAAGGCTCTGGCTACCAAGGAGAAGTGGGATGCTCCTACTACTGCAACCCCCATCGCCACGATGACCACTGCCGCAAACACCGTGCTGGCAAACACTGGTGAGATTATCACCGATGCCTACATGAACACCAACACTTTCCACAAGATGATTGCTGCGGATGAAATCAAGAACCGGTTCCTGACGGTTATGAAGACCGCCACCGCTGTGCTGGTTGATTCCGAAGCACGTTCCGTTGTCGAAAGCGCTTCCGGCATCCGCATTCATCTGTACGACAAGATGTACAAGCCGGAGGAAACTGCAGCTGCTGAGAAGTATCTGCCTGATGGCTATGTTGTGCTGGCTCCTTCCGGCTCTCTGGGCAATATGTACTATGTTGCCACCCCTGAGGAAGCCGACCTGATGGCCGGAATCTCCAACGCACAGGTTTCCGTTGTGAACACTGGCGTTGCTGTTACCACCGAGCAGACCGTGCATCCTGTCAACACCAACATCTACGTCTCCGAAATCGTCCTGCCGTCCTTTGAGCGTATGGACGCTGTGTACTGCATCAAGGCTTACTAAGGAGAAAGGAGGAAAGCAGCATGGGAGACCAGTATTCCGAAGCGGCAGTCAAGCTGGGGCAGTACATCGCCCCTGCACTTGACCGTGAAATCACGGACGAGGACTACCCACTCTTCGACCTGCTGCTTGATTTCGCCAAAGACAAGATATTTGCGCAGGGCTACCCTTTCGGCAACAGACCGGACGAGTTGCCCTTGCAGTATCAGTCGTTGCAGATACGCATTGCAGCGGAACTGTACAACCACATCGGTGCAAACGGACAGACGAGCTATACCAACAATGGTATTACTCGTGTGTGGGAAAGTTCCGATGTGGCGCAGTCCCTGCTGAATGAAGTGGTTCCGAGAGTAGGTGTTATCGGCTGATGTTCAATGGTAGCCCGCTGGACAAGCGCCCGCTGTGGTACTCAAACCCGGTCGGCGAGAAAACGCCTGTTGTGGACGAGTGGGGAAACGAAACCGGCGAATCCGCATACGAATCGTGGAGTGCCCCCGCAAAGCTGATGCTGAACGTCAGCCCGCCTACTGGCACTGCGGAAGCAAACCCTTTCGGCGCGTTCACGGATTACAGCTACGTTGTCAGTTCGTCCAGCAGAAAGCATAACACACCACTTTATGAAGGTACGCACGTCTGGTTTCAGACGGACGTTTCAAAGCCCTTCAATTACATTGTGGTCAAGGTCGCAGAGCATATTACAGACACAAAGTATGCGCTGAAAGAGGTGGCTGCAAGTGAAAATTAAAGTGAGGTTGAGCGATGCCGGACTTCGTGATGCGGAACGTCAGATACAGGAGTACAAGACCACCCTGAACAAGAAAGCTAGAGCACTTGCTTTTCGCCTTTCTTGGCTTGGGCTTGAAGTCGCAAAGATACGCTTCGAGAACGCCGAATACGCTGGCTCTAACGATGTGAAGTGCCATATCAATCAGAAAGACAAGACTTGTACCATCGTTGCAGAGGGCAAGTCAGTTGCCTTTATCGAGTTTGGTACTGGCATACATCACAACGGATATGGCGGTGAGTTGCCGCCCGGTGTTGGTGCGCATGGCTCCTACGGCAAAGGACAAGGCGCAAACCGCAGATGGTACTACTACGGCGAATCTGGCAATGCTGGCACGCCTGTCAAACAGGTGGATGGAAAAGGCCAGTTGAATTACACCGATGGCAACGAGCCAGCTATGGCTATGTGGGGAGCTGTTGAAGAAATGGCTTCTCAAGTCGAAGCAACGTGGAGGGAGGTTTGGAATAGTTGATTGATTATTTCAATTCTATCTTCACGGCTGTTGCTAAGGAACTGCGAAAGCAAGTGCCCGGCATCTTTGTCACTGGTGAAATCAATGACAGCAACGTCAAGAAGTTTCCGTGTGTGCAGATAGAGGAAAACAGCAATCTTCCTGTACACATTGATTCTGCTGGTCACAGCAAGTACGCTGCCGTTTCCCTGCGTGTGCGGGTCTACTCCAATAAGGACACCGGGCGCATTGCAGAAGCACGTTCCATCGTTGACATCGTGGATTCTGTTCTTGAACCGCTTAAATTTTATCGCAAGTCGTTTGCCCCGTTGAATGGGCTGTACAACAATTCCGTCTATCGGATTGATTGCAGCTACGGGGCAACAATCGGAGAGGACGGAATGATTTACCGAAACTAAGGAGGTAAACATTCTATGAGTACTGCTATCTCCGGTCTGAATACCACCCTGTATTGTGGCGACAGCGCAACCGCTCTGACGAAGCTGTGCGACATCAAGGATGTGCCCGACCTGATCTCCGAGCCGAACCTGCTGGATGCCACCACCTTGTCTGACCCTATGCAGGTCAACATCTTTGGCATCATCCAGAGCGACACCAAGTCCTTCACTGCCAACTACAACAAGGCTGACTACAAGAAGGTCAAGGAAGCTGGCTACGATGAGACTTCCGAGAGCAACACCGTGAAGTATTACGCCCTGAAGATGCAGGACGGCTCCGGCTTCACTTGGCAGGGTATGCATCAGGTTGGCTTGTCTGGCTTTGGCGTGGACGAGGTTGTGGAAATGACCATCAACTGCATCTTCACCAAGAAGCCTGAGTTCAGCGAGACCCTGACTGTCAACGGCGGCTAAACCGCAAAATCGAATCAATCAAACTGGGCAGAACTGAACAACGGATTTGGTTCTGCCTCTATTTATAAAGGAGAGCATTTATTATGGCTGCTAAGGTTATCAACTTTCATTCCCCCGATGGCAAGAACACTTACGAGCTGACCTTCACCCGTGACAGCGTGGAAGCCACCGAACGTGCAGGTTTTCAGATTGGCCAGTACACCCAGATGACCAATCTGCTGTCTAACTCCCGTGCCCTGTTCTACGGTGCTTTCATTGCACGGAACAAGGGCATCAAGCGCAAGGTCGTTGATGAGATGTTCCAGCACATTGAGGATAAGGAAGACCTGATGGGCATTCTGCTTGAGATGTTCATGGACGCTTCCAAGTCTCTTCTGGCAACTGACACTGAGGACAAGACCGCAAAAAACGCAACGTGGGAGATTGTGTAACCGCACAATCTCAGGAACCAGACGGAGAGGAAGAATCGTTTTCCTTCTCCAAGCTGTTCCACGATGTAGAAGCCTATTACATCTCTATCGGTATGACCTACGAGCAGTTCTGGCACGGCGATGTCTGGCTGGCTAAGGTATACCGTGACGCAGAGGAGCTGCGAGAACGCAGAGCCAATGCAGAAGCATGGAGAAACGGTTTTTACATGGCATCTGCGCTTTCCTCTACGGTTGGCAATATGTTCCGAAAGAAAGGGTCTAAGCCTATCAAGTACATGGATAGACCGATTCCCCTCACTCAAAAGGAGAAAGAAGAGTATGAATACCAACGTGCTGCGGAAGCACAGGAGCGAATCAAACGTATGATGTTCTCCATGATGGAGCAAAAGGATGGTGGTAGTGATGGCTGATGTTGATATTACGAGCTTATCCGTAGAGATTTCTGCGGAATCGCAGGGTGCAGAGCTTAATATCGACAAGCTCGCTACCGCCATTTCTAATTTGCGAACAAAAGGAAATGTCACGAAGGTTGTAAACAGCCTTGACAAGCTGGCCGGTTCCATTGCAACGCTGAAACAGGCATCCGCTGGAATGTCCGGGCTGGACAAAATCACCGGCTTTCTGAATGGGCTTTCCAATGTCAACACGACCGCAAGCACAAAGAGCATCAACACGGTCGTGAATGCAATCAAAAAGATTCCTGCGGCTGTGTCTGGCTTGAACGGCGTGGACTTTTACTCCATGTCTGGAAGCATTACTCAGCTCACTAACTCTTTGGCCCCGCTGTCCATTCTGGACGCATCGAACCTTAAAGCTCTTGGTAGCGCTTTCAACGCGATCGGGAAGGTTCCCGACTTGACTGACAAGCTGAAAACGACAGACCTTGATTCTTTTGCAAGCTCTTGTCAGAAGATTTCTACCGCTCTTACTCCCCTTGCATCTCAGCTTGACAAGGTGGGCAATGCGTTTGCAAAGCTCCCTCCACAGTTGAGCAAGGTTGTGACACAGGCTAACCGTGTGACCGCTGCTAACGAAAAGCAGCGCAAGAGCTATCTCAGTCTATCCAATCAGATGAACGGCTTTATGCGAAACATGGCAAAGCTGGTCTCGCTGAAAGCTATCGCTGAGTATCTTGGCAACGCTGTTGCGAAGTTTAATGACTTTTACGAAGCAACAGACCTGTTCCATAATGCTATGGGCAATTTGAGCGGTGAAGCTGATACGCTAATTAGCAAGATGCAAGGCTTGCTTGGCGTTGACCCGACCAAAGCGATGACCTACATGGCTACCATCCAGAGCTTGGGAACTTCGTTTGGTTTGGCAAGCGATAAAGCATACGTTCTGTCCAAGAACCTGACCCAACTTGCCTATGACGAGGCATCCTACTGGAACAAAAATGTTGCAGAAACCTTTACCGCAATGTCTTCCGCAATCTCTGGTGAGATTGAACCTATTCGCCGTTTGGGCGTTGACTTGTCTCAGGCGCGGTTACAGCAGGAGCTTCTTGCTTTGGGCTTTAACAAGCAGGTTTCTAGTCTGTCTCAGGCAGATAAGGCGGTTCTGCGTTACATTGCCATTATGAAGCAGACTGCCAATGTGCAGGGAAACCTTGCACAGACCATCCAAAGCCCTGCGAACCAGATTAAGATTCTGAAAGCGCAGTTGGATATGCTGGCAAAGTCTGTTGGCTCTCTGCTCTACCCTGCCATGAAATCCATTCTTCCCCCGCTGGTTGCCGCCGTACAGCTCATTCGAGAGTTTGTTGAATGGGTGGCAAAGCTGATGGGTGTGAAGGTCGTGTTCACTGATTTTACCAAGAGCGCTGATAGCGTTGACGGTATCGGTGACGCAATGGATGATACGGCAGACTCCACCAAGAAAGCCGCCAAAGCCCTCAAGGACTATACGATGGGCTTTGATGAACTGAACATCATTGACCCCACACAGGGAAGCTCCGGCTCTGGCAGCGGCGCATCTGCTGGCAACATCTTGGGCGATGTAGACCTGTCTGGCTACGATATGTTCAAGCAGTACAACGAAGAGTTCGCAAAGCAGATTGACGCTATCAAGCAGAAAATCAAAGATATGCTACCGATTATTGGTGCTATCACTGCCGCACTTGCGTTGTGGAAAATTGTTGATTTTCTGACGGACATTGCGACAGCAATTTCCAAGATGACAGAATTGCAAAAGTTGGCCCTTTCGATTGCAACAGTTGTTGTCGAAGCGTCGTTAGTATTCAGTTTTGCAAAAGGCTACGCATCTAGTGGAAATCCTCTTGAGCTTTTAGGCGAAGTGGTGTCTGCTGCGTTTGGCTCTTTTGTTCTTTGGCGCACAATGGGCGCAGATGGCATTACGCTTGGCATGGGCATCGCTTTTGTGGCAAGCCTTGCAGGCCTTACTTATGCGCTTGGCACCGGCGAAGCCAATCTTGGCGATGCAAGCACATGGATTCAGGCTGCTTTAACAACGGCATTCGGTTCTATTACTGGTATCACACTGCTCACCAATCTTGGAGCAGCCGCTGGCACAGCCGCAACGCTTTCTATCGGTCTTGCAGGTCTTATTACCTTTGCGGGAATTACATTCTCGCTTGGCGAAAAGCTGAAAGAATTTCCCGTTCTTGACACTATCATTACTGTTCTGATGGGGATTTTTGGCGGCGTTGCTGGTGCTGGCGTTGCATTACTTGTTGGTGCAAGTCTTCCTGTTGCTGGAGCCGTTGCTGCTGCTGGTGTCGGTATTGGCCTTGTTCTTCACTGGGCTGGTATCAAATGGGGTGCTAAAGAGAGCGGTGAAAAAACAGATGCTGCCGCAGAAGCCGACATTAAAATGCATTATGTCGAAAATGTTTTTGAGCAGCGCATTGAAGCCATCAAGCAAATTATCGTTACCAAGTGGAATGCGGCCATTGATTTTATGGCTTCTCTTCCCGGAAAGGTTGGAGATGTCATAAATAGCATTGGCGAGTGGTTCGGCTCTCTTCCTGAAAAAATCGGCTATGCCCTTGGCTTTGCCGTCGGCAAAATCGGGGAGTGGGTCGGAAACATGGTCGTTACTGTAACAACCGAAGTTCCAAAAATCGTTTCGTCTGTTGTTAAGTTTTTTGAAGAACTTCCGGGAAATATTTGGACTGCAATCCTAAAGACTCTTGACACTATTTCCGAATGGCGAGAGAGAATGGTGGCTTTCGTTGTTGTTGAAACTCCAAAAATCATTTCGTCTATTGTCGGGGAGTTCAAAAAGCTTCCTGACGAATTAAGAAAACTTGGCAAATTTATCTGGGATGGCCTAATCAACGGTCTAAAAGATGCGTGGAGTACCGTTACAAATGGCATCAAGAGTTTCACCGATGGTTTTGTCAATGGCTTCAAGGACGCTCTCGGCATCCACTCCCCTTCTACTGTGTTTGCGGAGATTGGCGGTTACATCGTTCAAGGCCTTGCAAACGGTATCACTGGCTCTCTCGGTTATGTTAACGATGCTATGAATAAACTCGTAGACGCCACCAAGCTCAAGGGCGAAGAGATGGCGAACTATGGCATTGACTGCGGCACAAGCTACGTCAACGGCATCATTTCCGGGCTAGACTCTAAGTGGGCCGAACTCGATAACAACCTCAAGACCGACTTCTTCGGCACGGCGCAAACTTTCATTCAGGCCGCGCAGAGCGGCGATTGGAAAACAGTCGGCACTACTATTGCCGCTGGCATTTGGGGCGCTATGGGTGATGAGCAGCGTAAACGCGCCAAGTCCGTTGCAAGCGACCTTGTAAGCAGACTAAGCAAAGAATTGAAAAGCCAAGCTTCTTCTCTGCTAAACACCGCTGCTACCATTGGGAAAAATCTGGTGAACAATCTGACCCAAAACTTTGGAAAGGTTTCCACTGAAACTCAGACGATGCTTTCCGGCATTACGCAGGCTTTCGGAAACGTGAAGTCTCCTCTCGCAACGGCAGCTAAAGCCATCAGTGCGGCGCTCTCTGGTGGTTTACTCAGCTCTTTCCCGACGATTTTTGCCGGGTTTGCAAGTCTGGTAAGCACCATCGGAACCGCAGTGGCAGGAATGCTTTCTGCTGTGGGTGCTGCCCTCAGTGCTACGATTTTTGGCATTCCAGCTGGCATCGTGGCCCTTGCCGCCGCCGCAACCCTTGGAGTTGCGATTGCTGGCATCGTGTCGAAACTTGGCGGCAGCCGGTCTACCGGCAGTTACAGCGATACATCTCAGTACGTCGGAAGCTCCAGCTATAATTCCTCGACGTCTAGCTCTTCTTACAGCGGAACTTATTCTGCGGCCGGAGGAAACTCCGAAGAGATGAGAGATGCTGTGTACAACGGCTGCTACAACGCATTCCTCGACATCTGGCAACGGTATGGAGAGGAAATCTCTGATGGAAGAGATATAAGAGTGTACCTTGACGGCAAGCAGCTCACCGCTTCTGTTGAAAAGACCCAGAAAGAACGTGGTGTGTCTATTATGGGTACTGAAGTTTATTCCTATTAAGAAAGGATGGTTCAGATGTCCAATATTCCTGCACTGGTTACGGTGAATGGCGTAGAGCTACCGGAACCCTCCTCTTATGAGGGAACGACTAGCACTATCGTGGACTCTGGCCGAAATGTTCAGGGCAAAGTTGTTGGTTCTGTCGTTCGGCATGATGTAGCAAAGGTCTCCATGTCATGGAACTACCTCACCGCGCGGCAGTGGGCCGACATCTTGAGCCTTTTTACCACGAATTTTTACTGCACTGTTAAATTCTATAACCAAGCCACAGCCGGTTATACCACCCGTCAGATGTATGTCTCCGACCGCACCGGCGGCATGTGGCGTAGAGGGCCGAAAACCGGTGGCGTGATGGGATGGACAGGGTGCAAACTTTCTCTTGTGGAGGTATGACACATGGTTGAAGTCTCCGATAAGTGGAAAGAAAAATTTAACGAGACCCTCGTCCCGGAATCTTTTGTAGAGATTACCTGTGGAATCACTGAGCCGGGCATCAATAAAAAGGCTACCGTTGTCACGTCATCGGCAGCCCCGTTCTCTACCTTTCATAATATTACACTTTCTGACAACGCTTCTGTTTCGAGGTATTCCACAGGAGAACCCAATCTCACTGTTCTTGATGGAAGCTGTAGCATCGTCCCTTCTTCTCCTCCGTATGGAACTACTGGTTTTTTGAGTGCCGAGATTTTTGACGATTCAAACCATCCTGTTATCCGGCTTGAACTTCCAAGTGAAAACAAGTCCTCCGTTCCTGGCGTTTCGATTTGCTGGTCTACAGTATTCGGGGAGTACGCCACGGATTTTTCGGTCAGCGCATACCTTGGAACTAGCAAGCTAAAAACTGTGACCGTGAACGGAAACAAATCCGTCCGTTCCGATGTTGAGGCTGAACTTTCCGGGTTTGATGCCATAGAGATTGAAGTTCTAAAGTGGTGTCTCCCCGACCGAAGAGTAAGGGTCGAGCAAGTGAAAATCGGAAGGTATCTGGTGTTTGACAAGACCAAAATCTTGTCCTACAGCCATTCTTCCGCAAGAGACCCTATCTCCGGGCAGCTTTCTCAGGAGTCGATTTCCTTTAGCCTCGACAACAGCGACCGCACATGGGACTCCGTAAACCCTCAAGGGATTTACAAGTACATCTATGAGCGCCAGCCTGTCACTGTTCGTTATGGAATGGATGTTGACGGAAAGACCGAATGGGTGAGCGGAGGGATGTTCTTCCTGTCGGAGTGGAGCGTCCCTGCCAACAGTATTGAGGCGTCCTTTCAGGCGCGAGACGCTTTCCTGTATCTATCCAGCACGAAGTACACCGGAAGAAAATACGGCACGCTCTATGAGATGTGCTACGATGCCTTGGAGCTGTTGGAAGCGGATGAAATTACCTTCGATATTTCGGATGAACTGAAAGATTACTCCACCGACATTACAAGCGATGAGTCTACTTATCACAATTCCGATATTTTGCAGCTTGCGGCAAACGCTGCTGGAATGGCTTTGTACCAGACTCGTGATGGCGTGATAAAAATTAACAGAGTCTACGGAGCCGATACCTCCAATCCCGTGTTGGACATTCCAGTACTGAACAATTATTCTTGGCCGGAAATCACCTTTGCTCAAAATATGCTCAACGTGGTGACCACCGCAGGTGGCGTTACCTACGCTTATCCCGAAAGCCCTTCGGGCAAAGGCGTCAGCCAGACTTTGAGCAATGTTATGCTCACAAAGGACATCCTTGCAAAATCCAGGAATGCCCTTACAGAGTCTTATGGAGTCCTTTCCAACCGCCGCAAGGCTTCTCTCACATATCGGGCAAGCCCTACTATTGATGCTCTTGATATGGTAAAGATTCACCATCAGTTCAATTACGATGCTGTCTTGCTGGCGACCAATGTAAAGTACACTTTCAATGGGTGTTTCAAAGGTACTGTAGAGGGGTACATGATGGCAGATGCTCAGGCTATGTCTCTTGACCATACCAGCGAACAACTTGGCTGGGGCGAGTCCGTTATTTTGTCTGCCACCCTCTCCCCTGCTTCTATTGACTCTCCTAAAATCAACTGGGCAGCTTCTCCCGAAGGAATCGTTTCCCTTCACGTTCTAACAAATGCAGAAGGAAAATCTACCTGCCAAGTCAAGTGGAATTCTCCGGGTAAGGCTGTTGTCACAGCCTCAGCAGGTGGCGTCTCCGCAGAATGCTCCTTCGCTACGGCGGCGTACAATCTGTTTGATGTTGCAGAGGGCGGCACCGTCCTTATGGATGAAGGCAGTAGCGTGGCCGAGTTCATCGTTGCAAAGCATGACTACGAAAGCGAGCTGAACGGAGCCGGGAGAACTCTTCTGGTTCGAAAACACTATGCGGCTATCATGGCTTGGAGCTCTACATGGTCTACTTACGCCAGCAGCAGCGTAAACAGCTGGCTCAACGGAGAGTACTTCAACTCGTTCAGCTCCGCCCAGAAGCAAGCTATTGATAAGACGACCATCTATTATACTCCCGGTTTTTCTGACTCTTATTGCAATTCTGGCAGTAGCAAAGTGACTACGATGGCAAAAAGCATTTTTCTGCTTTCTCACCACGAGTTTGGATACGACACGGAAGGCTCTGATGCTCCGAATTGGACAACTAGCAGCCCGAGCTATAAGCACAACGAGGGCACTCCCCTGCAAAATGCATCTGGAATCCTGAAAACGATGCTTGCCTCTGACATGGAGGGCTCCAGCAGAGGACGATCTATTTGGACGAGAACTCCTTACCTGTACTCGCTTCAGATGCTTCGTGATATTGCTGGCACAAGTTCAAGCGCCAACAAGTACTGGCGACCTCTGTTGGTCAGCAAACTTGTAAATGCATACGCCGTGTATGATTCTACGTTACAAGTGAATACCAACGCAGAGACGATTTCTTACGCTACGAATGACGATTCCCCCCGTAAGTATGATAATGTTGTTCACCCTGCATTTACCGTCCCAAAGTCTCTCGCTATTGACGCTGAAGGCAAACTGATTTTTTAAGAGGTGAAATATGGCAACATGGATTACAGACCGCACACAAGCGGATATTGACCGCGTAAAAGAAATCGCTGTCAAAGCCAGAACCGGCATATGGACAGAAGAAGAACAACAAGAATGGGCTGCTGGCATGAAAGGCGCACTCAGCTACACCGATTACAACCGCATCGAAAACGGAATCAAGGAACTTGCCGAAATCGTTGGCGCACTTTATTCTGCAAGGATTGTACAGCAAAACATTCAAGTTGTTACTGCGAAAAATGAAAGCGGCGACATTCCCGCGTGGGACACTTATCCCGCCAAGTACGAGTTCTTTATGCCGCTGACTGCCA
>ERZ780144.425-NODE-425-length-58745-cov-30.741898_pt1 | contig 58745 bp, 46 predicted proteins | sample MGYA00511380_ERZ780144 | MGnify/ENA primary metagenome ERZ780144 (study PRJEB29588, sample SAMEA1965858) | human gut metagenome | biome: human gut; feature: human-associated habitat; material: faeces | place: Denmark | collected 2008/2010 ... | reverse complement strand
GACACGATCTTCGGCGTGACGTTCATGGTCATCGCCCCCGAGCACGAGTGGGTCGACTTCCTGACGACCGAGGAGAACCGCGCCGCCGTGGCCGCCTACATCGAAGAGACGAAGAAGCGCTCGGAGCGCGACCGCATCGCCGACACGAAGCGCGTGAGCGGCGTGGCTACGGGCTCCTGCGCGATCAACCCCTTCACGGGCCGCGCCATTCCGATCTACATCTCCGACTACGTGCTCGCCGGCTACGGCACGGGAGCCATCATGGCCGTCCCGGCCCACGACTCGCGCGACTGGGCCTTCGCCCGCCACTTCGGGCTGGAGATCATCCCGGTGGTCGAGGGCGGCGACGTCGAGAAGGAGTCCTACGACGCCAAGTCGGGCAAGCTCATCAACTCGGACTTCCTCAACGGACTGGACGTCAAGGAGGCGATCCCGACGATGTTCGCCGAGATCGAGCGCCGCGGCCTGGGCAAGCGGCTGGTGAACTACCGCCTGCGCGACGCCATCTTCTCGCGCCAGCGCTACTGGGGCGAGCCCTTCCCGATCTACTACAAGGACGACACGGCCTACCCGCTGCGCGAGGAGCAGCTGCCGCTCGAGCTGCCGCCCGTCGCCGACTTCGGCCCCACGGCCGAGGGCGAGCCGCCCCTGGCCCGCGTCAAGGGGTGGTGCACGCCCGAAGGGTATCCCTACGAGCTCTCGACGATGCCGGGCTTCGCCGGGTCGTCGGCCTACTACCTGCGCTACATGGACCCGCACAACGACCGTGCGCTGGTCGGCCGCGAAGCCGACGAGTACTGGCGTTCGGTGAACCTCTACGTCGGCGGCATCGAGCACGCCACGGGTCACCTCATGTACTCGCGCTTCTGGAACATGTTCCTCTACGATCTGGGATACGTCTGCGAGGAGGAGCCCTTCCGCAAGCTCGTCAACCAGGGCATGATCCAGGGTCGCTCGAACTTCGTCTACCGTGTCGTCGGCACCAACAAGTTCGTCTCGCTGGGGCTGCGCGACCGGTATGAGACGCAGCAGATCCACGTCGACGTCAACATCGTCCGCAACGACGTGCTCGACCTGGAGGCCTTCCGCGCCTGGCGTCCGGAGTTCCGCGACGCGGAGTTCATCCTCGAGGACGGCAAGTACGTCTGCGGCTGGGCCATCGAGAAGATGTCCAAGTCGATGTACAACGTCGTCAACCCCGACTACATCGTCGAGAACTACGGCGCCGACACGCTGCGCATGTACGAGATGTTCCTCGGGCCGCTCGAGCAGTCGAAACCCTGGGACACGAACGGCATCGACGGCGTGCACAAGTTCCTGCGCCGCTTCTGGCGCCTCTTCTTCGACCGTGACGGGCAGTTCCGCCTCACGGACGAGCCGGCGACCGAAAAGGAGCTGCGCACGCTGCACAAGACGATCAGGAAGGTCACCGAGGATATCGAGAACTTCTCGTTCAATACCTCCGTGGCAGCCTTCATGATCTGCCTCAACGAGCTGGGCGACTGCTCCAAGCGCGCGGTGCTCGAGCCGCTCGTCGTGCTGCTGGCCCCCTTCGCCCCGCACATCGCCGAGGAGCTCTGGGCGCAGGCCGGACACACGACCTCGGTATGCGACGCCACGTACCCGGTCTGCGAGGAGAAATACCTCGTGCAGAGCGCCTTCGAGTATCCCGTCTCGGTCAACGGCAAGCTCCGCTTCAAGAAGGAGTACGCCACGACGATGACCCCGGCGGAGATCCAGGCGGCCGTTGTCACGGCGCCCGAGGCGCAGAAGTGGCTCGACGGCAAGGCCCCGAAGAAGGTGATCGTCGTGCCGGGCAAGATCATCAACATCGTGATCTGACACGGCGCCCGGCGGCGAGGGGGGGGGCGATCCGGCCCCGCCCCGCCGTCCCGTCCGCATTCCTATTCCGACAAACAACCGAACCGAGATGAAACGCCACCTCACCATCGCACTCGCCACCCTGCTGACGACCACCGCCGCGGCACAGCAGCCCGACTACGGGCAGGCCGCCACCGTCCGCATCTGGGACAACGCCACGGCGCCCCACAGCAACGGCATCACCGCCCCCGAGGAGGAGCAGGAGCCCTACCGCATCGCCCGGACCTCCGAGGCCGAGCTGTACCTCTTCCCGGCCGAGGCGTCGAAAGTCACCGGGCAGGGGGTCGTCATCTGTCCGGGCGGCGGGTATGTCCGCCTGGCCATGGACCACGAAGGGTTCCTCATGGCCCGCTGGTTCGCCTCGCAGGGCATCACGGCGGCGGTGCTCAAGTACCGCATGCCGAACCACCACCCCGAGGTGCCGCTCGAGGATGCCGAACAGGCGCTGCGGCTGCTGCGCGGCGACGTGCCGGGGCTGCCGCGCGAGCTGCTGCCGCAGCCCGACAGGGTCGGCATCGTCGGCTGCTCGGCGGGCGGGCACCTCGCGGCCATGGCCTCGACGCTCGGGGCCGTGCGTCCTGCCTTCGCGATCCTCTTCTACCCGGTCATCACCGCCGCCCCGGGCGAGGCGCACGAAGGGTCGTTCGATAACCTGCTCGGCGAGCGCACGCCGGAGCGCGACGCGGCCTATTCGCTCGAGCGGTGTGTCACGCCGGCCACCCCGCCGACGCTGCTGCTGCTCTCGGACGACGACCGCTCGGTCCCCCCGACCAACGCCACGCGCTACTACGAGGCGCTCAAGCGGCACGGCATCCCCGCCTCGCTGCACATCTACCCCTCGGGCGGCCACGGATGGGGCATCCGCGACACGTTCCGCTACCGGGAGCAGTGGCAGCAGGCCGTCACCGACTGGCTCGCCGTGCAGCTTCAGGCAGCGACGGGCGAATGACACAGGCAAGGGCGTCCGAGGGGCGTCCTTGCGCCGTTTGAAACCCCTGCCGCTGGCATTTGCCGATTATTTTGTATCTTTGTCCAACAAATCGACCCCCGAAATGAAGATTTCCCAAGCACACATCGAGCAACTGCGCAACCTGCTGGCACGACCCGCCCAACGGTTCGTCATCGTGTCGCACACCAATCCCGACGGCGACGCCGTGGGATCGTCGCTCGCCTGGGCCGAGATTCTGCGCGGCATGGGCCACGCGGTGACCTGCATCGTGCCGAACAAATACCCCTACTTCCTCGACTGGATGGAGGGTATCGACGAAATCGTCATCTTCAAGACCGACACCGAGGGCCGTGCCGTGCGGGCCATCGAAGAGGCCGACGCAATCTTCTGCCTCGACTTCAACGCCGTGCCGCGGCTCGAGATCCTCAGCGAGACGATCCAGGCCAACACCACGGCGCGGCGCGTGCTGATCGACCACCACCTCTCGCCCGACGACGGATTCGACCTCGCCCTCTCGTTCCCCGACTCCTCGTCGACCTGCTTCGTGGTCTACTCGATCATCGAGGCGCTCTGCGGCACCGACGCCATCACGCGGCGCATGGCCGAGTCGCTCTACGTGGGGATGATGACCGACACGGGAAACTTCGCCTTCTCGTTCCTCACGCCCGAGCTGTTCCGCGCCGTGGCGGTGCTCGTCGAGCGGGGCATCTCGATCCCGACGATCCACAACAACGTCTACAACGCCTATACCGAGGGCCGGGCCCGGCTCTTCGGCTACGCCATCAACCGCAAGATGGAGATCATCCAGGACGGCACGGTGGCCTACATGTCGCTGCTCGAGAGCGAGATGCGACGTTTCCAGTTCCAGCAGGGCGACAGCGAGGGTTTCGTGAACTACGCGCTGACGATCAAGAAGATGAAGATGTCGGCCATGTTCCTCGCCCACCGCAAGTTCATCCGCGTGTCGCTGCGCTCGCGCGGCGACGTGGACGTCAACCTCTTCGCCCGCAAATACTTCAACGGCGGCGGGCACAAGAACGCCGCGGGCGGCAAGTCGTTCGTCTCGATGGAGGAGACCATCGCCCACTACATCCGCTCGGTCAAGGAGTTCGCCGAGGAGGGACACCTCGGCTGATGCCATGGACGACTTCCGCCTCAAGGTCTTCATCACGGCGGCCCGGACGCTGAGCTTCACCCGGACCGCCGAACAGCTGTGCATCTCGCAGCCGGCCGTCAGCAAGCACGTCGGCGAGCTGGAGAGCCGCTACCGGGTCCAGCTCTTCAACCGGCGCGGCAGCCGCCTGGAGCTCACCGACGCGGGGCGCACGCTGCTCGACGCCGCGGAGCGCATCCTCGACGACTACCGCCGCATGGAGTACGAGGTGAGCCTCTGCACGCGCCAGACCGAGGGCGAGCTGCGTCTGGGCGCCAGCACGACCGCCGCCCAGTACCTGCTGCCGCCGATCCTCGCTCGCTTCACGGCCCGCTTCCCGGGCATCCGCATTTCGATGCTCTCGGGCAACAGCGACCAGATCGAACACGCGCTCGAGGAGCACGCCATCGACCTGGGCATCGTCGAGAGCATGAGCCGCCGGCAGGGGCTCCACTACACGCTCTTCACACACGACGAACTGGTCCTCATCACCCGCACGGGCGGCAAGTACGCCCGCACCGAGTCGCTCACGGCCGACGCCCTGCGGCACATCCCGCTCGTCTTGCGCGAGGAGGGGTCGGGCACGCTCGAGGTCATCGCCGCGGCCCTTGCCGCAGCGGGCATCCGCCTCCCGCAGCTGCAGGTGGTCATGCGGCTCGGCACAACGGAAGGGATCAAGTCCTTCGTCCGCAACAGCGACACGATGGCCATCGTCTCGGTCATCTCGGTCGTCGACTGCCTGCGCAGCGGCGTGCTGCGGATCGTCGACTGGGAGGACCTGACCATGCGCCGCGACTTCTCGTTCGTCCACGCCGAGACGACGCCCGCCCCCCTTGCCGGGCAGTTCATCGACTTTGCCCGCGCCAACCTCTGACCGCTGCCGCCATCCGCACGGCCCTGCGCACAGGAGCCCCGTCCGAAGGGCGGCTCCGCAGCGCATCCCGAAAAAGGGCCGACCCGCGCAGACCCGCTCGCCGATTCGCCCCGCAACGGAACCTGCTGCGGGTCAGTCCATAACCGCAGGTTATTCCGGATAACAAAAAACCTATTCCGCAACTCGATAAAAGGTGCGATCTTTGCGGCCGAATCAAAGAAAGTTATCGCATGTTGGAAAAAGGCAACCGGGCAAACGCCCTTCACGGCATCCTGCTGATCGCACTCTTCTCGTTCGCGGCGTTCTACATCGCCGAAATCCCCTTCGTCAGACGGCTCTCGTTCAGCCCGCTGATCGTCGGCATCATCCTCGGCATGCTCTATGCCAACAGCCTGCGCAACAAACTGCCCGAGACGTGGGTCCCGGGCATCAAGTTCTGCACGAAGCAGATTCTCCGCTGGGGCATCATCCTCTACGGATTCCGCCTGACGCTGGCCCAGGTAGCGGCCGTCGGGCTCCCGGCGCTGGCCGTCGACCTGATCGTCGTGACGGTGACCATCCTGGGCGGCGTAGCGCTGGGCCGCCTGCTGCGTATCGACGCCGACACGGCGCTGATGACCTCCACGGGCAGCGCCATCTGCGGCGCCGCGGCCGTGCTGGGTGCCGAGCCGGTGGTCAGGTGCGAAGGGTACAAGACCGCCATCGCCGTCTCGACGGTCGTGATCTTCGGCACGATCTCGATGTTCCTCTACCCGATCATGTACCGCACAGGGCTGCTCGACGGGCTCTCGGACACGGGCGTGGCGATCTACACGGGCAGCACGCTCCACGAGGTGGCCCACGTGGCCGGAGCGGGCAACGCCATGGACCCGACCGACGCGCTGGGCATCGCCGGCACGGCGACCATCACGAAGATGATCCGCGTCATGCTGCTGGCCCCGGTGCTCGTCATCATGAGCTTCGCGCTGGCCGGACGCCGTCGCCGCACGGCCGCAGCCGGTGCCGGTGCCGGTGCCGCGGTCGCCGAAGCCGCCGGAAAGCAGGAGAAGAGCCGCATCACGATTCCGTGGTTCGCCTTCGGATTCATCGGCGTGATCTGCCTCAACTCGCTGCTACAGCACCTGTGCGGCGCCGCCACCGTGCGTGAGATCCCGCTCAACGGCGCGATCGAATACATCGACACCTTCCTGCTGACGATGGCCATGACGGCGCTCGGCACCGACACGAGCATCGACAAGTTCCGGCAGGCCGGAGCCAAGCCCTTCGTGCTGGCCGGACTGCTCTACGTCTGGCTCGTCGTGGGCGGCTATTTCCTCACGAAGTACCTCGTCGGGGCGATGTAACGTAAGGATCCCCCGCACGGTCCCCGCCGTGGAGCATGAAGTGTGGATCGATTCAGAGAATGCGGGGAAGTTCCGGTTGCAGGTGATCCGAATAGCGCAGCACATGCTCGCGCACGAAGTCCGCGAAAAGGCGGGCTTCTTCTTTTGTCAGGGGGTCGGGGCGGCTCATGAGCACCAGCTGGTGGGCATGGAACGGCCGCGTGAAGGAGGGGTGGATGTAGTCGTAGGCGTTCGTGACGAAGCCAATCCGCTCGTAGAAGTGCTGCCGCCGGATCGAAATATCGTCCACGGGCGGATCAATCTCCAGCACCACGCGGCGGGCCTTCGCGCAGAAGGCCGAGAGGATGTGCGACCCCATGCGTCGGCCCCGCAGCGCGGGCGCGACGGCCAGGTGCTCGATGTAGCGGCAGGGACCGGTGTCCCAGTGGAAAAGCAGCCCGACGAACTCCCCGCCGGAGCAGACGGCATCGGCCTCGAAGGCCGGGTCGCCGAAGGCGCGGTCGTAGTTTTCGGCCTGCCAGCGTTCGCACGCCGGGAAGGAGTGTTCATACAGGTGCCACGTCTCGGCCCACAGGGCGTCCGTGCGCGAGCGGAGCGGGATGAATCGCAGTTGCTGTTCCATGTTCCGGTTTTTTCGGCAAGATAGCACAAAATCCCCGCACGGCAAAATGAAAAACAGCAGCGTCCGCCACCGTTCGCACGATTTGTCCGAAAAAGCGCGTATCGCTGCACCTGTCCGGACCGGACGGGGCGACAAGGCGCCGTATCCGGATCGGAAAGCCGTATCCGGATCGGAAAAGAGAGACAGGAGGGAGTCAGCGCTTCCCCGCAGCAGATTTCGCGGCCGCGGCCCGGCTTCCGCCGGATGCCGCCGGGGAGGAAGAGGTCGGAGCGGAGGCGACGGCCGCACGCTTGAGGTCGGCGGCCCGCTTGCGGCACCACGGGGCGATGCCGCAGGCGTCGCACTTCGGGGCGCGGGCCGTGCAGACGTAGCGTCCGTGCAGGATCAGCCAGTGATGGGCCACGGGCAGCAGGTGCGAGGGGATGTTGCTTTCGAGCGTCCGCTCGGTCTGGAGCGGCGTCTTCGAGTTGGTCGTCAGGCCGATGCGGTTCGAGACACGGAAGACGTGCGTGTCGACGGGCATCACCTCGCGGTGCCACAGCACCGCCCCGAGCACGTTGGCCGTCTTGCGGCCCACGCCCGGCAGGCGCTGCAGCTGCTCCAGGTCGTCGGGCACCTCGCCGCCGAACTCGTCGCACAGCATGCGGGCCATGCGCGCGAGGTTGCGGGCCTTGTTGTTGGGATAGGAGATGCTCCGGATGTAGGGGTAGATCTCCTCGGCCGAGGCCTCCGCCAGCGCAAAGGGGGTCGGGAAGCGCTCGAAAAAGGCCGGCGTCGTCATGTTGACCCGCTTGTCGGTGCACTGCGCCGAGAGGGCCACCGCGACGAGCAGCTGGTAGGGGTTTTCGTAGTGCAGTTCGCTCTCGGCCACAGGCATGTGCTCCGAGAACCAGGCGATCACGCCCTCGTATCGTTGTTTGATTGTCATCGTGTGTCGGTATTGCGTCTGAACAGCAGTTTCTTCACCAGCAGCCCGTACCCCTCGGGGCAGAGCAGCAGCCACGGCGTGCGCCGCACGTCGCGCCACCAGCGCGCGAGGTACTCGCCGACCCCGCCGTGGTACGACAGCACCCACAAGGCGTCGGACGAACGCTTGCGCAGCAGTCTGCGGCGGCACCGCCCGCCGTAGTAGCGCGCATCCATCCACAGCCCGATGTCGCAGAGCGAGTCGACGAAGGCGATCCGCCGGCGGTAGAGTTCGCTGTGGCTCACGCTGGCGGGCAGCACGCGGTGCACGGCCGTCACGGCGTCGACGAAGCAGACCCCGGCATGGAGCGCGCACCAGAGCCACATGGGCTGGTCGTCGGTCAGCCACTCGGGATGCTCCTCGGGCCGCACCTCGGCGTAGTAGCGGGCCACCAGCTCGCGGCGCGCCACGGCGCAGCAGTTGTCCACCGGGTTGCGGAAGACCATGCGGTCGAAGCGGGTCGAGCACTCCGCCGGAAAGGGGGTGCGGACGCCGGTCGCCTGGTCGCAGCGCTCCGTGCGCGTATAGCAGAGCCCGCAGGAGGGGTCGGCCTCGAGCCGCTCGACCTGCCGGCGGAGCTTGTGCGGGTCCTCCCACCAGTCGTCGCCGTCGCAGTAGGCGACATAGCGGCCGCGGCACGCCTCGAACGTGCGGCGGTAGTTGGCCCGCCACCCCACGTTCGCGGGGCCCGTCACCAGCCGCACCCGACCGGGATACCGCTCGGCATATTCGCGGCAGATCGCGGGCGTGGCGTCCGTACTGCAATCCTCGCCCAGCACCAGCTCCACGTCGAAGGGGGTCTGCTGCGCCAGCACCCCCTCGATCGCCTGCCGCAGGTAGGGGGCGTGGTTGTAGGTGGTCATCACGACCGAAACGAGAGGCGTCTGCATCGGATCAGCATCTGGTCAGCCGGGCGAACTTCGCCAGCAGGGTCTTCTCCCCGGCGTTGTCGAAGGCCACGACGAGTTTCTGGTCTCCCGCCAGCTGCTCGATGCGCCGGATGATGCCGACACCGAACGTGGCGTGCTCGACGCGGTCGCCCACGGCATAGTCGCCCGCGGCGGCCGGTGCGTCACTCTGCGCCGGGCGGACCCCCAGCCGGCGCATCCCCGCGGTCGAGGGGCGCGGCGGCTGCACGAGAGCCGGATCAGAAGCGGCGGGACGGGATGTCTGCCGCTGCGACGCAACGTGCCCGGGACCTTCGGCCGCCGTGCGGGCATAGCGCCGCGCCGTGCCCGATTCGCCGTCTGCCGGGCGCCCGAAGCCGCCCGATGTGCCGTAACCTCCGCGCGCCCCGTATCCGCCCGCAGGAACTCCGCCCGTGCGGGAGGCCGACGCACCCTGCCGCTGCTGCTGGAAACGGTAGTCGAAGCGGCGACGCAGCTCGTCGATGGCCGAGGGGCCGCCGGGCTCCTGCTGCCGCTGCGTGCGCAGCTCCTGCGTGTCGAAATCGGCCTCGACGTAGCGCGGGTCGATCTCGCGCAGGAAGCAGCTCGGGCGCGAGAACTCCATGTTGCCCCACTTGAAGCGCGTCTCGGCATAGGAGATCGTCGCCTGCACCTTCGCCCGCGTGAGGGCGACGTAGAAGAGGCGCCGCTCCTCCTCGATGCCGTCGGGCGACTCGGCGGCCCGCTGCGAGGGAAAGAGGTTCTCCTCGAGCCCCACGATATAGACGTATTTGTACTCCAGCCCCTTGGCCGAGTGGACGGTCATGAGCGTCACCTTGTCGTCCTCCTCCGGATCATCCTTGTCCATGTCGGTCATGAGCATCACCTGCTGCAGCCACTCCTCGATCGTGGCCTCCTCGTCCGCCTGCCGCTCGCCGCCGCGGATCTCGGCATCGCGCTGCTCCTTGAAGAGCTGCATCGAGTTGAGCAGCTCCTCGATATTGTCCAGCGCCGACGTCGCCTCGGGCGAGTTCTCCGCGCGGTAGGCCGCCAGGATGCCCGAGCGCGAGGCGATCTCCAGACCGAAGTCGTAGAGCCCCTTCTCGTTGCGGGCGAGCGACAGCGCACGGATCATCGCCACGAACTCGGCGACCTTGCGGGCGATGGTCCGCTGCACGGGATCTGCCGCGGGCTCGGCGACCAGCGCGTCGACCGCCTCCCACATCGAGCTGCCCTGCGTGGCGGCCAGCTGCGCGATGCGCTGCACGGTCGTCTCGCCGATGCCGCGCGCCGGGTAGTTGACGATGCGCCGGAAGGCCTCGTCGTCGCGCGGATTGATGACCAGCCGGATGTAGGCCAGCAGGTCCTTGATCTCCTTGTGGTCGTAGAACGACGCCCCCTTGTAGATGCGGTAGGGAACGCCGCGGCGCCGCAGGTTGTCCTCCAGCACGGCCGACTGGTTGTTCGTGCGGTAGAGGATCACCACGTCCGACCAGCGGTCGCCCGTCTCGCGGATCTTCTCGCGCAGGTCCGAGACGACCATCTCGGCCTCCTCGCGGTCGGTGTAGGCCTTCAGGATGCGGATCTTCTCGCCCACGGCGCCCTCCGAGAAGCAGTGCTTCTCCATGCGCTTGTGGTTGCGGGCGATCACCGAGTTGGCCGCCTCGACGATCGTGCGCGTCGAGCGGTAGTTCTGCTCCAACTTGAAGACCATCGCCGAGGGGTAGTCCTTCTTGAAGGAGAGGATGTTCTCGATCTTGGCCCCGCGGAACGAGTAGATCGACTGCGCGTCGTCGCCCACGACGCAGACCCGCGAGTGGAGCTGCGAGAGGCGCCGGATGATGATGTACTGCGCGTAGTTCGTGTCCTGGTACTCGTCGACGAGGATGTACTCGAACTGCTCCTGGTAGCGCCGCAGCACGTCGGGGTGGTCGCGCAGCAGGATGTTGGTCTGCAGCAGCAGGTCGTCGAAGTCCATGGCGCCGTTGTGCTTGCAGCGCTGGCAGTAGATGTTGTAGATGTTGCCGAACTCGGGAATCTGCGCCTGCCGGTCTTCGGCGGCGTAATTTGCCGAGGCGAGGTAGGCCCCGGGCGTCACCAGGCAGTTTTTGGCATAGGATATGCGCGAGGCCAGAACATTGGGCTTGTACTTCTCGTCGGCAAGGTTCAGCTCGCGGACGATCGTCTTGAGCAGGTTGCGGCTGTCGGCCGGCTCGTAGATCGTGAACGACTGCGGAAAGCCGATCAGCTCGGCGTTTTCGCGCAGGATGCGCGAGAAGACCGAATGGAACGTGCCCATGCGGATGCGGCGCGCGCGGTTGTCGGGGAGCATCTGCGCGATGCGCGTGCGCATCTGCTCGGCGGCCTTGTTCGTGAAGGTCAGCGCGAGGATGCGCTCCGGCGCCACGCCCTGCTCGATCATGTAGGCGATGCGCGAGGTCAGCACGCGCGTCTTGCCCGAGCCGGCCCCGGCGATGATGAGCGAGGGGACGTCGTAGTGGATGACCGCGTCGCGCTGCGCGGGATTCAGCCCCGCAAGGATGGGTGATTCGTTGGATTCCATGCCCGCAAAGTTAATAAGTTTTGAGGAAGATTTTTTGGCGAATAAATAATATCTTTGCACGTTGAATCGTTAAAGAGAACACATTCGGCGACAAGACAACAACATACGATAAAACAATGAGCGAAGTCATCAACATCAAGGAACTCAACGAGCGTATCGAACGCGAATCGGTCTTCGTGGATACGCTGCGCACCGAAATGGGCAAGGTCATCGTCGGCCAGAGCCACCTGATCGACACCCTGCTGATCGGCCTGCTGTCGAACGGACACATCCTGCTCGAGGGCGTGCCGGGACTGGCCAAGACGCTGGCCATCACAACGCTGGCCAAGGCCGTCGACGCCGATTTCTCGCGTATCCAGTTCACGCCCGACCTGCTGCCGGCCGACCTGTTGGGTACGCTGATCTACTCGCAGAAGAGCGAGGACTTCATCGTCCGCAAGGGCCCGATCTTCGCCAACTTCGTGCTGGCGGACGAGATCAACCGTTCGCCGGCCAAGGTGCAGTCGGCGCTGCTCGAGGCGATGCAGGAGCGTCAGGTGACCATCGGTGACAACACCTACCCGCTGCCGCAGCCCTTCCTGGTGCTGGCCACGCAGAACCCCCTCGAGCAGGAGGGCACCTACCCGCTGCCCGAGGCGCAGGTCGACCGTTTCATGCTCAAGGTGCGCATCTCCTACCCCAAGAAGCAGGAGGAGCGCGACATCGTGCGCATGAACCTCTCGGGCGCCGGCATGCCGCAGGTGGCCAAGGTCATCACGCCCGAGGACATCGTCAAGGCCCGCAAGGTGGTCGAGGACGTCTACATGGACGAGAAGATCGAGAAGTACATCGTCGACATCATCTTCGCCACGCGCGAGCCGGCCGAATACAACCTCCAGCGACTGCAGAGCCTGATCGCCTACGGCGGATCGCCGCGTGCGTCGATCTCGCTGGCCAAGGCCGCCCGCACCTACGCCTTCATCCGCCGCCGCGGATACGTCATCCCGGAGGACGTGCGCGCCGTCTGCCACGACGTGCTGCGCCACCGCATCGGGCTCACCTACGAGGCCGAAGCCGAGAACATCTCCACCGAGGAGATCATCACCGACATCCTCAACAACGTAATCGTACCCTAACGATGCAGCAGACCGAAAACGATATTCTGAAACGTGTCCGCAAGATCGAGATCAAGACCCGCGGTCTTTCCAACGAGATTTTCGCCGGAAAGTACCACACGGCCTTCCGCGGCAGGGGCATGTCGTTTTCCGAAGTGAGGGAGTACCGGGCCGGCGACGACGTGCGCGACATCGACTGGAACGTCACGGCCCGTTCGCGCAAACCCCACATCAAGGTCTACGAGGAGGAGCGCGAGCTGACGATGATGCTCGTCGTCGACGTTTCGGCGTCGCGCATGTTCGGCACGACGGAGCGGCTCAAGAAGAACATCATCACCGAGATTGCCGCCGTGCTGGCCTTCTCGGCATCGGAGAACAACGACAAGGTGGGCTGCATCTTCTTCTCGGATCGTATCGAGAAGTTCATCCCCCCGAAGAAGGGGCGCAGCCACATCCTGACGATCATCCGCGAGCTGGTGGGCTTCCGGCCTGAATCGCGGGGCACGAAGCTCTCGGAGCCGATCCGCTTCCTGACGAACGTCAACAAGAAGCGCTGCACGACCTTCATCCTCTCGGACTTCATGGATTCGTCCGGCGACCGCGAGGCCCTCGACGATGCGCTCAAGATCGCGCAGGGCAAGCACGACCTGGTGGGCATCCGCGTCTGCGACCCGCGCGAAGAGGAGCTGCCCGACGTGGGCATCGTCGAGCTGCGCGACGCCGAGACGGGCCGCAAGGTGTGGGTCGACACCTCCTCGCGCGCCGTGCGCGAGCACTACGCCGCGACGTGGCGGCGGCGCAGCGACGAGATCGACGCCACGCTCAAGCACAACCGCATCGACTCGGTCCTCATCCCCACGGACGGCGACTACGTGGCCGAGCTCATCAAACTCTTCAGACAACGATGACACGCATCACTTCCGCAATCGCCGCCGCAGCGCTCACCCTCGCCGCACTTCCCGGTGCGGCGCAGGAACCAGTCGTGCGCTCGCACGTCGAGCCCGACAGCGTGATGATCGGCGACCGCTTCGACTACATCATCGACGTGGAGAAGGACCTCGTGCAGGTCGTGGAGTTCCCCTCCTTCACCGGCTCGCCGGAAGGCGACTTCGAGCTTGTCGAGGAGTTTCCCGTCGACACACTCCTGCGCGACGGACGCCACCTGAAGCTGCGCAAGCGCTACCGCATGGCGGCCTTCGAGGAGGGCAACTTCAACCTCGGCGCGGCCGCCGTGCTCTACGCCGACAAGAATATCCTCGACACGCTGCGCGGCCGCGACTCGGTCTACCTGCGGGTCAACACCTTCCAGATCGACTCGACCTCGCAGTCGATCTACGACCTCAAGCCGCAGAAGACCCTGCCGTTCCGCATGGCCGAGATCAGCGGGTATCTCTGGTGGGGCACGCTCGTGCTCATCGTCCTTGTCGTGGGGCTCTGGGGCCTCGTGCGCTACCTGCGCAGCCGCGGCAAGCGGCTCGGCGACCTCTTCCGGCCGGCGCCCCCGCTGCCGCCGCACGTTGAGGCGATCCGGGCGCTGGAGGCGCTCCACAACCAGAAGCTCTGGCAGAACAACCGCCACAAGCAGTACTACTCGGGGCTGACGGACATCCTGCGCACCTACATCGCCGGACGGTGGGGCATCGGGGCCATGGAGATGACCTCCGACGAGATCATCGACGCGATGCGCGGCATCGAGCTGCCCGACAAGGCCCGCATGGACCTCACGTCGCTGCTGCGCACGGCCGACCTGGCGAAGTTCGCCAAGATGGCGCCCGATGCCGAGCAGAACGAGAACGACTACCTGAAGGCCTACTACTTCGTCGAGGAGACCAAGCCCGCGAGCGAGCAGGCCGAGGAGCCGGAAGGAGAAGAAATCATGAAAAATTAGACGGTCATGCACAAAGCGTTACATATCCTGCTGGTGATGCTCTTCGTGGCGACCGGTGCCGCGGCACAGCGCATGCCCGAGCGCGCGCAGGTGCGCAAGGGCACGCGCGAGTACCACAAGGGTAACTACGAGGAGGCGATCAAGCGCTACGGGACGGCCCTGACGCTCGCCCCGGGACAGTTCGAGGCGACCTACGACCTGGGCAACGCCCTCTACAAGGCCGAGATGTACGACCGCGCTGAGCAGACGATGATGCAGGCCGCGGCCGACACGCTGCGTTCGGATGCCGAACGGGCCGAGGCCTGGTACAACCTGGGCAATGCGCGGTTCAAGCAGCAGAAGTACCAGGAGGCGCTCGAAAGCTACCGACAGTCGCTGCGGCTGAACCCCGACGACATGGAGGCCAAATACAACTACGCCTACACCAAGCAGCTGCTCGACAAGAACAACCAGGGCGGAGGCGGAGACAACCAGCAGAATCAGGATCAGCAGAACCGGCAGAACCAGAATCAGCAGGGACAGCAGGATCAGGACAAGAACCAGGATCAAAATCAAGACCAGAACCAGGATCAGAACCAGGATCAGAACCAGGACAAGGACGGTCAGCAGGACCCGCAGCAGGGTGAAGGACAGCAGGACCCGCAGCAGAACCCGCAGCAGGGTGAAGGCGACGGGCAGCCCGTCGAAAGCGGCATCTCGGAGCAGGAGCAGCAGCAGATCCTCGACGCCATCCAGGCGCAGGAGGACCGCACGCAGGAGAAGCTCAAGGAGAAGCAGGGCGTCGTCGTCCGGGGCCGGAAAAACTGGTAAACACATACAACCATGCACTTCGCATCACCATACTACCTGTGGCTGCTCGCGCTCATCGTCCCGATGATCGCCTACTACGTCTGGCGCGTAAGGCAGGGCGGCGCGGCCATTCAGATTTCGACCGTCGAGGGGGTGCTGCGCGCCCCGAAGAGCGTGCGCTACTACCTGCGCCACTTTCCCTTCGTGCTGCGCACGGCGGCCTATGCGCTGCTGGTCGTGGCGCTGGCCCGTCCGCAGGGCATCGAACAGAATGTCCGCACCTCGACCGAGGGCATCGACATCATGCTCTCGATCGACGTCTCCGGCTCGATGCTGGCCCGGGACTTCAAGCCCGACCGCATCACCGCCGCCAAGGAGGTGGCCGCATCGTTCATCAGCGACCGCGTCGGCGACCGGCTCGGACTGGTGGTCTTCGCCGGCGAAGCCTTCACGCAGAGCCCGCTGACCACCGACCAGAGCACCCTGCAGACGCTGCTGGCCCGTATCCGCAGCGGCCTGATCGAGGACGGCACGGCCATCGGTAACGGACTGGCCACGGCGATCAACCGCCTGCGCGAAAGCGAGGCCAAGTCGAAGGTCATCATCCTGCTGACCGACGGCATCAACAACCGCGGCGAGATCGCCCCGATGACGGCCGCCGAGATCGCCCGGGCGCAGGGCATCCGCGTCTACACGATCGGCGTCGGCTCGCGCGGCACGGCCCCCTACCCGGCCGTGGACATGTTCGGCAACATGACCTTCATCAACCAGAAGGTCGAGATCGACGAGAAGACCCTCACCGAGATCGCCCGCCTGACGGGCGGCCGCTATTTCCGCGCCACGGACAAGGAGAAGCTGCAGGCGATCTACGACGAGATCAACCAGCTGGAGAAGAGCCGGGTCGAGGTCACCGAGCGCATCACCTACCACGAACTCTTCCTCGGGTGGGTGCTCGCGGCGCTGGCGCTGCTCACGGCCGAGCTGCTGCTCTCGAACCTCGTGCTCAAACGTATTCCCTAAACCCCATCCGACATGTTCCGATTCGCAAATCCGCAATATCTCTGGCTGCTGACGCTCATCCCGCTCTTCGTCGTGCTCTTTGCCGGCGTCGCGGCACAGCGCCACCGCCGTCTCGCCCGCTTCGGCAACCCCGATACGCTCGCGGAGCTGATGCCCGAGGTGTCGAACGGGCGCGTCGTGCTGAAGTTCATCCTCTTCTGCGGCGCCGTGGCGCTCGTCGTGCTGGCCGCCGCCCGCCCGCAGTTCGGCTCGAAGCTCCGCGAGGAGAAGGCCCGGGGCGTCGAGATGATGCTCGTCGTGGACGTCTCGAACTCGATGCTGGCCGAGGATTTCGAGCCCAACCGGCTCGAACGGACCAAATACGCCATCAACAGGCTCTTCGACGGGCTGAAGCAGGACCGCGTGGGGCTGATCGTCTTCGCCGGCGAGCCCCGCGTGCAGCTGCCCATCACGTCGGACTACCGCATGGCCAAGGCCTTCGCGCGGCGCATCGACCCCTCGCAGGTCTCCGTGCAGGGCACGGCCATCGGCAAGGCGCTCGAGCAGGCGCTGCTCTCCTTCTCGGGCGAGACGGACGAGAAGCGCAGCCGGGCGATCATCCTCATCACCGACGGCGAGAACCACGACGACGATGCCGTGGCCGTGGCGAAGCGGGCCGCCGAGCAGGGCATCCGCATCTACACGATCGGCATCGGCACGCCCGAGGGGGCCCCGATCGAGATCGACGGCGAGTTCATCCGCGACGAACAGGGCGAAATGGTCGTCTCGAAGCTCAACGAGGAGATGCTCGCGCAGATCGCCGACCTGACGGGCGGCGCCTACGTCCGCGCCACGAAACAGGATATCGGTCTGGACGAGATCGTGCGCAGCATCAACGAGATGGAACAGAGCGAGCTCTCGACCGTGCGCTTCGAGGAGTTCAACGAACAGTACCAGTACCTGCTCATCGCCGCCCTCGTGCTGCTCGTCGCCGAGTTCTTCCTGCTCGCACGCCGCAATCCGCTGCTGGCCCACCTGAACATCTTCCGCGAAAAGCGGTAACGCCTCGCGGCGCGCCCCTCCGCACGCCGCACCTGCACGGACGGAAGCGCCGCGCAGGTGCCGGCCCTTCGCCCCGGCGCAGGGTGGAGCGGACGCCGAAGGCCAACCCAATATCCATCTGCCATGACCACAGAAAACACCCCGGCCGCCCGCATCAGCGCTCTCGCGGCGGCCCAACGCGACTATTTCGACCGCAGCGAGACCCGCTCCGCCGCCTTCCGCCGCACGATGCTGCGGCGTCTCGACCAGGCGCTGCGGCAGTGGGAGCAGCCCCTCTGCGAAGCGCTGTGGCAGGACCTGCACAAATCGCCCGAGGAGGCCTATCTCACGGAGTTGAGCATCGTGCGCGGCGAGATCCGCAACCACCTGCGTCACCTCCGGCAGTGGATGCGCCCCGAGCGGCGGCCGACGCCGCTCAAGCTCTGGCCCGCAAGCAGCCGCATCCTGAAGCAGCCGCTCGGCCCGGCGCTCATCATCGCACCGTGGAACTATCCCGTGCAGCTGCTGCTCAACCCCCTGGTCGGAGCCATCTCGGCCGGCTGCACGGCGATGCTGAAGCCCTCGCCCGCCACGCCGCACGTCTCGCAGACGCTGGCACGGATGATCGCCCAGATCTACGACGAGGAGTACGTCGCCGTGGTGGAGGGGCACCGCGAGGTCAACACGCAGCTGCTTGCCGAACGGTGGGGCGTCATCTTCTTCACGGGCAGCCCGGCCGTGGGGCGCGTCGTCATGGAGGCCGCCGCGCGGCACCTCACGCCCGTCGTGCTGGAGCTGGGCGGCAAGAGCCCCGTCGTCGTGGACCGCGGAGCCGACATCCGCATCGCCGCGCGCCGCATCGCCTGGGGCAAGGCGCTCAACGCCGGGCAGACCTGCATCGCTCCGGACTACCTGCTGCTGCACCGCTCGCTGCTGGAGCCCTTTGTCGAGGCCTTCACCCGCGCCGTGCGGCAGATGCTGGGCGACGACCCGCGGCAAAGCCCCCACTACGTGCGGATGGTCGACGACCGCGCCTACGCCCGCGTCAGCAGCTACCTCACGCAGGGCACCATCCTGGCGGGCGGGCGGACCGACGCCGCGGAGCGCTACATCGAACCCACGCTGCTGGGCGACGTGGACCCCTCGTCGCCGGTCATGCAGGAGGAGATTTTCGGTCCCGTGCTGCCCGTGCTGCTCTTCGACGAGCGGGACGAGGCCGTGCGCCTGATCAACAGCCGCGAACATCCGCTGGCCCTTTACAGTTTCGGACCCGAAAAAAAGGCCGCCGAAGTGGTCGATGCCACCCTCTCGGGCGGCGCGTGCCTCAACGACACGATCATGCACATCGCCAACGAGGCGCTCCCCTTCGGCGGCGTGGGCAACTCGGGCATGGGGCGCTACCACGGCCGCGAGAGCTTCGACGCCTTCACGCACCGCCGGGCCGTCGTCTCGACCCCGACGTGGGCGGACCCGCCGTTCCGCTACATGCCCTACCGGATGTTCCGCTGGGTGAAAAAGATCCTCTGACCCGCCGCGGGGTTTTGAATTCTGCTTCCGATTGCGTACCTTTGCGGCGCAGGCCCGCCCTGTCGCTGCCGGCCGTCGGCCGGGGGAGGAAAGTCCGGGCAACGCAGAGCGCCACGCAAGCCAACGACTTGATATCCGTGAGGGTATGGGAGCGTAACAGAGAATGACCGCCCGCCGGGTCCCGCGAGGGAACGCCGGCAGGTAAGGGTGAAAAGGCGGGGTAAGAGCCCACCGCGGGGGCAGTGATGTCACCCGGCAGTACGTCCCGTGGGTTGCAAGACCATGTATACCGGCAATCAAGGGTTGCTCGTCCGATGCCGGGGGGTAGGTTGCTGGAGGCGGCAGGTGACTGCCGTCGTAGATAAATGACAGGGGCCCGGAGTCCGCTCCGGGAACAGAACCCGGCTTACAGGGCCTGCACGTGCAAAGGGGTGTCCCGACGGGACACCCCTTTTTTTCATGTCGCACCGGACCATGCCTGACGACGCCCGGATGCGTTGCCGCCGGACCCTCCGGGACAGTTTTTCATCTTGCCGCACGCCCGCATCCGACGCGCGCTTCGGGGGCAAAGGCCCGGGGCTACATCAGCCCCATGCGGCGGCGGGCGAAGGGCACGACCCAGGCCGGGGACTGCTCCTTGGAGAGCAGCTCGCGCATGTAGTCCATGTAGGGTTCGGCGTGGCGGAAGTAGTGCTTCAGACCCTCGCAGAGCGAGTTCTTGCGGCAGCCGTCCGCACCGGTCTCGAAGCGGTGCTTGGGGCACTCGCCGCGGCAGGCGAAGTAGTATTTGCAGCGCAGGCACTCGGCCGGCAGGGCATTGCGCTTCGCCAGGCCGAAGTCGACGCGCTTCTTCGAGCGGTAGATCTCCGCCAGGGTCGTTTCGCGGATGTTGCCCAGCTTGTATTCGGGATAGACGAAGTAGTCGCACGAGTAGACGTCGCCGTTGTGCTCGACGACCAGCGCGTCGCCGCACGTCTCGCCCATCGAGCAGACGCCGGGCTGCACACCGCACCACTGGGCCAGCGTCGCGTCGAACATCTGGACGAAGTACTGCCCCACGTCGCGCACGACCCACTCGTCGAAGACATCGCAGAGGAAGTTGCCGTACCCCTCGGCCGAGACCGACCACTCGGCCAGCCGCGCCCCCTCGTGCTCGGGCGAGACGATGAGCGGACGGTGGTAGCCCGGCTTGTCGATGACGTGCTCCACGGCGGGCAGGAACTGCATGTAGCGGCTGTGCACCGTATCGCGGAAGAAACGGTAGATCTCCGCGCCGCGCCCTTCGCAGCGCCGGTTTACTACGCTCAACGTGTTGTACTCGACGCCGCCGTGCTGGAACAGCTCGATCGTCCGCATCACGCGCGCGAAGGTCGGCTGCCCGCCCTTCGTCACGCGGAAGGCGTCGTGAATGTCCTCCGGACCGTCGAGCGAGACGCCCACCAGAAAGTTGTTCGAGGCGAAAAGGTCGCACCACGCCTCGTCGACCAGCGTGCCGTTGGTCTGGAGCGTATTCTCGATGCGCTTGCCGTCGGCATACTTCTTCTGGAGCTCCATCGCCCGGCGGTAGAAGTCCAGCCCCAGCAGCAGCGGCTCGCCGCCGTGCCAGCAGAACTGCACCGTCGGCACCTCGTTGGCCGTGATGTACTGTTTGATGTAGCGTTCGAGCAGTTCGTCGCTCATCACGGCCTGGCGGCCGCCATACTGCACCGCCTTGTCGAGATAGTAGCAGTAGTGGCAGTCGAGGTTGCAGGTCGATCCCGCCGGCTTGAGCATCGTCGCGAAGGCCACGGGGCCCGCCTGCTTCTCGGCGTCGCGGAAGGTGAAGATATCCTTGGTTTTCATCGTTCGATCGGGGGCTGCCCGGCAACGGCCGGGAAAAAGCCCGATAAAGATACGAAAAAAATCGGCACCCGCGCTCACCCGTGCGTGTTCTTCCGGTGCGGAGCGGAGGCAGCCGCGGCCTTTTCTGCGGAAAATTCGCTATCTTGCCGGAAAAATCGCCGTCCCATGTCCCGCTTCCGTCTCATCCTGTCCCTCCTGCTTGTCGCGGCAACCGCCGCCGGGGCCGCATCCCGCGGTCAGGGATACGGTCCCGGGGCGCATGCGACGATCGACGTCCGCGACCGGGCGACGCAGGAGCCGCTCGTCGGGGCCACCGTGACGGTCATCTGCGGAGCGGACACGCTGCGCGGCGCGACGGCAAAGAGCCGCAGCGGCCGCTCGGCGGAGTTTGCGTGCGACAGGATCTTCCGCGACTCGGTGACGCTCGAGGTGCGGTACGTCGGCTACCGGACCTTCAGCCGACGCTACGGAGCCGCCGGATTTTCGGGATACATCGACGTCGGCATGGAGACCGACGCGCAGCAGATCGCCCGGGTGATCGTCCTCGGCGAGCAGGTCGCCATGGTCTTCCGCGGCGACATGACCATCTACAACGCATCGGCCTTCCGGACGCTGGCCGACGACCGGCTGGAGGAGCTGCTGCGGCAGCTGCCCGGGGTCGAGGTGCGCGACAACCGCATCTATGCCGACGGCAGGGAGGTCCGCCGCATCTATGTCGACGGCCGCAACCTCTTCGGGCGGCAGACCGAGGCGGCGCTCACCGATCTGCGGGCCGACGACGTCCTGCGCGTGCGCATCTACGAGGAGCCGAATCCCGTGGCAAAACATACGGGCAACGACACGGCCCCCAAAGAGAAGGTAATGGACGTGGAGACGCGGTCGAAACGCGCCGTCGTGCGGGGCGGCGAGCTCTCGGCCTTGGCGGGCGCAAGCCTCGAAAAGGACTACTCGGGACGCCACGAAGTGCGCCACGCCGAGGCCATGCGGCTCTACCGCCACAGCGAACAGGGGAGCTGGCAGGCCGAAGCCCGGAACTCGAAGGACGAGAGCGCCCCGGGGCGGATCGCGCAGTCGGCCCGCATCACCCCTGCGAAGAGGACGTCGGCGGAGCTCTCGCACGAATACCGGCGGGGCGACACGACGTCGGTCTGGAACTACGCCCGCTTCGACCGCGGCCGCAGCAGTTCGGAAGGGCGCTCGCTGACCGAATATTTCCCGACGGACGCCTACACGCTCTTCGACAGCGAGAACCGCTCGGAATCGGCATCGACGGCCCGGAGCTTCAGCTATTCAAACATGACCATGCTCCTGCGGGGGCGCCACACCTTCGAGGTACGGGCGGGCGTCAACCTCGGCTACAGCGACTCGCGGAGCCGCTCCCGCACGCAGCAGCGCATCGACCGGACGCAGACCCTGACGCAGATGCACACCACGGACGACCAGCGCAACCTCGGCCTCTTGGCGGCGTTCGACTATTCGCTGCGGCTCTCCGAGCGCTCGCGCATGAGTTTCCGGTGCGGCGTCGGCTACACGGACGGCACGAACGCGGGCCGGCAGGTCGATACGCTCGCCTCGACACCCGGGCTGCGCACCCGGCTGTACGACGACGGGAGATACCGCCACTGCGACATCGACGCCGGCGCCGGCTATCACCTCCGGGCCGGCCGCCACGCCTCCCTCTCGGTACAATACGGCTTCACCTGCCGGCAAGGCCGCACGGAGCGCCTCGCCGTCGACTATCTGGATGATCCGCAGGGGCTGCTCGACACGGTCAACACCTACGACTATGCGACCGACTGCCGCACGCACGGCCTGACCCTCTCGTGGGTCCGCGACAAGGAGCGGCTGCGCTGCCAGGCCGGCCTGACGGCGTCGCTCTACGACATCGCGCGCGACGAGCACTTTCCGACCCGGGAGCGGGCCCGCCGGCAGTTCTTCGCCCTGGCGCCCGACCTCTCGCTGACGTGGAGCGGCACACGCCGGAGCGTGGATGTCGGGCTGTCGGCCTCGCCCGCCGTCCCCTCGGTCGAGGAGCTGCGCCAGACGCTCGACGCAACCGACCCGCTCCGCCTGACAGCCGGGAATCCCGACCTGAAGCTCCCGACGCTGTGCTCGTTCCGCGTGCGGTTTTCCGACACCGACCCCGTCTCGGCCCGCTCGCTCTGGATCGGTCTCCGGGGCGAATACGGCATCAACCACATCGCCACGCGCCGCCGGCTCTTCCTCGAAGAGACCTACCTGCCCCGGTGGGACTATACGGCCCAGGCGGGGGCGCAGCTCCTCACGCAGGAGAACGTCGGGGGCCGCTGCGGGATCAGCGCCGATGCCGGCTACTCGCAGCGGGTGACGGCGCTGCGTTCGACGCTCCGCGCCTCGGTCGGCTACTCCTTCCAACAAGTACCCTACTGCTTCGATACGGAGACAGACCGTTCGCGCAGCCACGCGCTCGGCCTCACGGCCGGATTCGAGTCGGGCTTCTCGACGAAGGTGCGCATCGCGTGCAGCTCGCGGACCTCGATGCGCAGCTACACGACGCAGCACATCACGCGGCGCGAGCTGCGCGAGGTGGTCAACGCCCGCCTCGACCTGCGCCTGGGCAGGTACTTCGGGAGCGCCGGGGTCTGCTACGAGTTCTACTGCAACAGCACCGCAAAGGCCCTCACGCAGCACAACACGGTCCTGAACCTCGCCGCCGGACGCAAGTTCGGCCGCGAGAACCGCTTTTCGCTCGCGCTCGGCGTCATCGACCTGCTCAACAGCCCCGACTACGCCTCAACCCGCTTCCATACGGACTACGTGCTGACGACGGTCACCTCCTACCTGGGCCGCTACGCCTACATCGAGGCGGGCTACACCTTCTGATACCCGCAAAAGAAAAAGGCCGCTTCGACAAGCGGCCTTTTTCGGATTGTCGGCGGCGTCCGTCAGAAGCGCACCTTGGCACCGACCGAGAAGCGGATGCCGTAGTATTCGGCCTGGCGCACACGCTCCTTCGTCCCCTGATAGTAGCGCAGGGGCTGGTTCAGCAGGTTGCCCACCTCGGCAAAGAGCGCAAGGTACTTCGTGGCGCGCACCGAGACATTGGCGTCGAGGTAGTTCACGCTGTCGTAGTAGCGGTCCGTGAAGGCGGTCATACCCATCTCTTCGTTGTCCAGGAACGAGCTGGCGTAGTTGTACGAGAGGGTCGCCGTCAGGCGCTTATTCTCGAAGTAGAGCGAGGCGTTGACCGTGTGCTCGGGCGTACCGGGCAGCTGGATGCCGTCGGCGCTGCGGCCCGCAAAGATGGGGTCGGTCAGCCGCGTAACCTTCGACCGGTTGTAGGTGTAGTTGGTGTAGATACCGAAGTTCTTGAGCGCCGGGGAGATGAAGCCCAGATCGCGCTGGAAGGCCAGCTCGACACCGAAGAGCGTGGCGTCGCCCGCATTGACCGCCTTGTAGAGCTCCTTGAACTCCGTGCCGCCGATCGTCTGGTCCTCGATCATGGCGTCGACGATGAAGTCGGAAATATCCTTGTAGTAGACGCCGGCCGAAACGAGGCCGATCGAACGGAAGTAGTATTCGAACATCAGGTCGTAGTTGTTCGAGATGGTGTTCCGCAGGTCGGGATTGCCCATCGTATACTCCTCGTCGGCCAGGTTCACGCGGTCGCCCGGAACCAGCTGCCGGAACTTCGGACGGGCGAGCGTCGTGGTGAAGCTGGCACGCAGGACCAGGTTGTCCACCGGTTCGTACTTGAGCAGCACGGAGGGGAGCCAGTTGTCGTAGTCGGAGCGCCGCGACACGGGCGTCGAGGTGATGTGCTCCTCGTCGGCATCCACGTGCAGCGCGTTGCCCGTATAGTCGAACTGCGTGTGTTCGAGGCGCAGGCCGGCAATCAGCTTCAGGCGGCTGCCCAGCTGCTGGTCGTAGCGCAGGTAGGCCGCATGGATCGTCTCACGGCCCTCGTAGTTCTCGGCCTCCTCCATCGGATTGCGCACAAGATCGAACTGCGAGGCATCCCCGAAGTCGAGGCGCGAAAGGTACTGCTTGCTGACAAAATCGCCGACCGTGTAGTCCCCGGCATAGAAATTCCCGCGCGTGGCATCGAAGGTGTTGCCGGCGCCCATCGCCGCGGCGATGAAGGACTCCTCGTCTGCCGGCTCCACGTCGTAGAAGGTGATGAATTTCGATTTTTCCTTGTGCTGGTACTTGTATCCGGCCTTGAGCGTACCGGCAAAAGTACCGGTGAAGAGCCGGGCGCGCAGGTCGACATGGGCCTTGTACTCGTTCTCCTCGATCTCGCTGAACGACTCGGTCAGTTCGTCGAGCTTGATGAAGTTCGTCGTGTTGAGCTCCATGCGCGATGCGTCGGTGGGGGTGAAGTGCGGTTCGCGGCCGTCCGAAAGGTCGACCTCGAAACGGATCGGATCATCCTCGTCGCTCTCCAGTCCGATGTAGCGCTCGTTGGGACGGTCCTCCGTAGCCCGGGCGTAGTCGAAGCCCCACTCGACACCCAGCCAGCCGAGGTTGTGCTCGCCCGACAGGGCGATGTCGGCGGTCTGCTGACGCTCCAGACGCGCAAACTTGTTGTCGGGCGATCCGCCCTTGGTCTGACGCCGCAGGTAGGCCGTGGCCGTGCCGTCCCCGTCGGGCGTGACATCCTTATAGGTCAGCCGGTAACGGTTCTCCCAGTCGTTGCGTCGGTTGTACATGCCGCGCAGCTCGATCTTGTGGTTCTCGTTGAACTTCCAGTCGAGCGAGAGCGAATAACTCTGCCGCTCGCGGTGCACGTAGTACTGACGTATCTCGAACTCGTCGACGTAGGCCTTCCCGTCGTCATCCTGTTTCCATGTCGCCTCGATATTGTCCGAACCGATCGGATTGTTGTGGTAGGCCACGGCCGCCATGACGCCCAGACGGTCCTTGAAGAAACGCGACCCCCAGCTCACCGAACCGTTGAAGGTCACCCGCTGCGAAATGGGGTTATAGCCCATGCCCGCATTTGCGGAGAGGGTCTGGCGGTAGGGCGAGTTCTTCGTCACGAGGTTCACCAACCCGCCGATGGCGTCACCGTCCATATCGGCCGTCACGACCTTGTTGACCTCGATCGTCTGGATCATGTCGGTCGGAATCAGGTCGAGCTGCGCAGCCCGCGAGTCGCCCTCGGCCGAGGGCAGGCGGTTTCCGTTGAGTGTCACCGACGTCAGGTCGGGTGCCGTGCCGCGCACCTGCCCGAAACGGGCCTCGCCCTGGTCGTACTGGACGTTGATGCCCGGGATGCGCTTCATCGCGTCACCGATGTTCGCGTCGGCAAAGCGGCTCATCTGGTCCGCAGCGACGATATTGCTCACCCCGTCGTTGTTCCGCTGCAGCGTCAACGCCCGGCGCTGCCCCTCGACAATGCCCGACACGACGACGCTGCCGATGGCCATGCCCTCGTGCAGCAGGAATTCGCAGTGCTGCGTCTCGTCCTTGCGGATTGCAAAGTTACGGCATATCTGCTCGTAACCGACGTAGTTGACACACACCTCATAGGTCCCCTCGGGAATGCCCCGCAACGAGAAGCTGCCGTCGGAGGCCGACACGGTCCCCAGATTCAACGTCCGAATATAGACCACGGCTCCGGCAATGGCGTGTCGTGCATCGTCGAGCACGACTCCGGCGAGCGAACCGCGGGGCGCGGCGGCCGCGGCGGCGGCCGCCTTGGCTTCGGCCTCGGTATCCGGCGCGGCAACGAGTCCGGACGGGGCAAGGGCTCCCAGGGCCAGCGAGACAAACAGAACGAATGCGTAAAGTTTCTTCTTCATAAAATGTGGATTGGTTTGCTGCGGCAAAAGTATGGCACCCCTGTTACGGCATTTTTATCTTCGCGCAACAGTCTCTATGCAAAACGGTTACATTTACGTTAAGTTTGGTGCGGGGTGTTCCTCCCGCCCGATTATTGCCTATATTTGCCGCAGCAATCCGGCGAAAAAACCTCTTACTTATATAAATGACATGAACAAAATCGGCATCATCTGCATCATCAGCATCACGCTGCTGGCCGTGGTCCTTGCGGCCTGTGCAACGACACAATCCGAAAAGAAAGCCGCCGAAGGGACCTACGACGGTGAACTCAACATTCTGATGCTCTCCGACGCGGGCCGCAACGGCTCCTACGACCAGCGTCTCATCGGCGAATGGATGGGCGTCTACGCGGATGAACTCGGTCCGGAATTTGTCATCTCGTGCGGTGACCTGTTCCACTACGAGGGAATCCAGTCGACCCGCGATCCGCTGCTGTGGTCCAATTTCGAGAGTATCTACTCGCACGGCGAGCTCCAATGCCCCTGGTACGGCGTGCTGGGCAACCACGAATACCGCGGCAACACGCAGGCGATGATGGACTACACGGAGGTCAGCCGCCGCTGGAACATGCCCGACCGCTACTACACCTTCTCCGTGCCGCTGGACGACGAGGTGACCGACTCGGAGCGTGTGCGCTTCGTCTTCATCGACACGACGCCGCTGATCGGGAAATACCGCGCCGAGCAGGCGAAGTATCCCGACGTGCAGCTCGTCGACCCCGACACGGAGGTGCGCTGGATCGACAGCGTACTGTGCGCCTCGAACGAGAAGTGGAAGATCGTCGTGGGACACCACCCGATGTACACCTACGACGAGAAGGACGACTGCGAGCAGGAGGACATGCGGGCACGGCTGGAGGAGATCTTCCGCCGGAACAGCGTGGATGCCTACTTCTGCGGCCATATCCACACGTTCCAGCACATCCGCACCGGCCAGGACAGCATCGACTATGTAGTGAACACCTCGGCCTCGAAGCAGCGCGCCCCGCAGCGCGGCCCGCTGACGCAGTACGCCGGGGAGAACTCCGGGTTCGGCCTGCTCTCGTTCGACGAAGGGACCATGCACTACACGCTGGTCAACAGCCGCGGCGAGCGGGAATACGAGATCGAACGCCGCAAATAACAACCGGCTCCGGGAACCTCGGGATCAGACCCGAAAAGGGGCCCCGCAACGGAGCAAAGGGACGAATCGGCGGCAGGGCGCACCCGTTCTCCGCCATTTACTCAAACCGCATAAATGGAGAGGGACCGAAACAGCATTTCGGTCCCTCTCCATCTATTTCGCATTACCTCGGGCATCTGCGACAAGGTTCACACCCAACGTCCAAAGCAAGCACCGTCGCCAGGCAGCAGGAGCACGAACAGCGCAGGAATCTCACCGGGCTGCGCAGCCTATGTCAAGGCGCCGCATCTTCCGACGCGAGCCGGTACCTTCCGACGGCGGCCCTGTCCCTTTTCTGTCACCGGCCGGGCATAAAGAGACCGCCGACCGGAGAGCTTCCACCCTCCCGTCGGCGGTTTTTCATACCGGCTGCCCGCCATCCGTCCGCACTCCGGACGGACAACGGCAGAATCACTTGTCGCCCGGCTCCGGCGAGGCCTCCAGTTCCGCGCGGCTCTTGCTCGCCGTCACCAGGTAGACGCCGCCGAAGATCAGTGCGACGGCAAACAGCTTCGTCGCATTGAAGGTGTCGAGCCCGAGGCAGACCGTGACGATGCAGGCGACCACCGGCTGCACGTAGTTGTACATACCGGCGACCGTCGGCCGCAGGTTCTTCTGTCCCACGACGATCAGCATGTAGCTGATGAAGGTCGCGCAGACGACGATGAAGAGGATGCCGGCCAGCGCCCGGCCGCCGAGCAGCGACCAGTCGGTCGCCGCGAGGTCGTCGTAGGAGAAGGGCAGCGTGCAGATGAAGGCGTAGGTGAACATCCACTTCATGATCGTGATGAGCGAGTAGCGGTTCACGAAGTTCTTGAACAGCACGATGTAGAGCGCATAGCTCAACTGCGCGAGCAGCACCAGCAGATCGCCCCACACGGGAGCGTCGCCGGCGGGCGCGGAGGCGGCCGCCCGGTTGCTGCCGACGATCAGCAGCAGGGCGCCGCCGGCTCCCAGGGCGATGCCGAGCACCTTCTTGGCCGTGATCGGCTCCCGAAGGAAGAAGGCGGCGAGCAGCATGGCCCACAGCGGCATGCTGGTCGTGATGATCGACGCATCGGCCGGCGAGGTCATCCCCACGCCGAAGATGAAGCAGCCCTGATTGAAGACGATGGCCAGCAGCGACGCCCCGAAGAGCTTGAACATGTCGCGCGAGGCCACATGCTCGGGTTTGCGGAAGAGCGAGACGATCCAGAAGAGGATCATCGCACCGAAAATCCGCAGATCGCTCAACACGAGCGGTGTCACGAGCCCGCCCGCCATGACGATCTTCGCAATCGGGGACATCAGCCCCCACGAAACATTGGCCAGCAGCATCGAGCCGTGACCCTTCCAGGATACCTTTTCCATAATGAAAGCAGTTCATGACGCAGCGGCCGCCGTCATCCCGACCGGGACACGACCGGGCCGCCGCTGAGAATCGCCGCAAAAATAGGTCAAAGTCCGGAATATTATTATTTCATCCGCGAATTTGTCTACAAATCCACCCGGTGGAGAGAGAATCCCAGCAACTTGTTACGGGGATCGGGACTGAGACCGAATCCTCCCATATCAGGCAGCACCAGCAGAAAATCGACCGCTGCTTCACATCTGGTTCCGCTGGCGGTACGTGAAACTCATGCCCACCCGGGCTGTCCCGTCCGCCACGAATTATCAGAGACATTCCGCAAAGCGTACGGGTGCATAAAGCATTGATGACAGCAATGCATTGCCATACACATGTATGGCAAAACAAAACGAAAACCGTGTTGCAGCTATCTGCAACGCGGTTTCTGTGAGGTCTGAAGCTTACCGACGACTTCACCGAGCAGCAGGGGCGCGAGCTGACCAAGAACCTCTCCGAACTGCGCAGCCACATCCTCGGAGAGATTGCCAAGGATCCCGAGCACGCAATGACGAAGACGCGGCTGGAGAAGATCGTCTACAGCTTCCACCACCCGCGCAGCCTCACCACCGGCCGCCGTGCCCGCAGCCGCGAATCGCTCGGCGACTACATCGCCCGCTTCACGCGCGAAATGGAGGAGGGCACCCGGCTGAACATCCACAAACTCCGATACGGTCCCTCGACCATCAAGAACTACAAGGGGTTCGTCGTGCAGTTCGACGAGTACTGCAAGGCCCGACGCAAGCAGTTCGACTTTGCCGACATCGACCTGAAGTTCTACGACGACTTCGTCGCTTGGTTCACCGCCAAGAACTACTCCGTCAATACGATCGGCCGCCACGTCAAGGAGCTGAAGATTATCATGCGCGCGGCTCGCGAGGAGGGTCTGCACGACAACGGGGCGATCGAGAGCCGCAAGTTCCGCGTGCTGACGGCCGACGTGGAGAACATCTATCTGACGGAGTCGGAGATCCGGGCCATCGCCACGCTCGACCTCTCGAAAAACCGGCACAAGGATGTTGCCCGCGACATTTTTCTGGTGGGATGCTACACGGCGCAGCGCTTCAGCGACTACTCGACCATCAACGAAGGCAACATCCGCACGCTGGAGAACGGGCAGCAGGTCATCGACCTCAAGCAGCAGAAGACCGGCAACCACGTCGTCATTCCGGTCCGGCCCGAGATGCAGGCCATCCTGGAGAAGTACGACAAACGGCTGCCGAGAACCTACGAACAGAAGGTAAACCGCCTCATCAAGGAGATTGCGCGCGAGGCGGGCATCACGGAGAAGGTCGAGGTCTCCTACATCGAGAATGGCGAGAAGAAGAGCCGGCTGGTCGAGAAGTGCGACCTGGTGAAGACCCACACGGCGCGGCGCAGCGGTGCGACGAACATGTATCTGGCGGGGATCCCGACCATCGCCATCATGAAGGTTACGGGCCACAAGACCGAACGGGAGTTCATGAAGTACATCAAGATCACCGAGGAGCAGACCGCCCTGGAGCTGATGAGCCACCCCTATTTCAGCGGGAAGTAAGACGAAATGTTACCGCCGTAAAATTTACGGCGGTAACAAAAGTCCACATGAATTTTCGCACAAACGACCGCAACTGCTGATTATCGAGAATTATTTGTAATTTTACAAAAACTTAAGTTTATGACAGCCGAAAAACTGACATCCATACTCGACTCTTTATTAAGTCTTCCGGCAGAGACCGAGGTCGTTGAATTCAAAAGAGCAGAACGGAATTTCGATGATCGAGACCTCGGACAATACTTTTCGGCCTTAAGCAATGAAGCCAACCTGAAAGAGAAGGATTGCGCTTGGTTAATATTCGGCATAGAGAACAAATCTCATGAGGTAGTCGGAAGTCAGTATAAAAACTCTCGCCCGGCTCTCGATGCAATAAAGAAAAAAATTGCAGATCAAACCACTGGGCGCCATACCTTCGTCGAGATATATGAGTTACTGTACAGAAACGGGAAAAGAGTTGTAATGTTCCAAATCCCGCCTGCTCCACAGGGAATCCCAATCGCTTTTCAAGATCATTACTATGGACGCGATGGAGAATCTTTACAGGGACTGGCTATCGAGAAAATTGAACGCATACGCAACCAAGTCAAATTGAAGGATTGGAGCGCGGAAATCATCGAAAATGCCTCTTTGGAAGACCTGGATCCGGCTGCCATTGCCAAGGCGAGAGAGTTATACACAAAAGCCCATGAGGAAAAGACGAACGAAATCGCCTTATGGGACGACACCGCATTCCTGAACAAGGCAAAAATTACGATTCGTGGTAAGATCACCAATACAGCCATCGTCCTGCTTGGTAAAGAAGAGAGCGAGCATTTGATTTCTCCCGCAGTAGCCAAAATCAAATGGATTCTGCGAGGACAAGACAACATCGAACGGGATTACATGATCGTATCCTGTCCGTTCGTATTGGCCGTTGACCGGATTTACAACAAAATACGCAATCTAAAATACCGTTATATCAACCCCGAACACAAGACCTTGTTCCCTGAAGAGATCGACACCTATGAGCCCTATGTAATTCGCGAGGCATTAAACAACGCGATAGCCCATCAGGATTATACACTGGGAGGACAGATCAACGTAGTGGAGTACGACGACAAACTGGTCTTTTCGAACAAAGGATCTTTCATTCCCGGCAATATCGAACGGGTACTCATCAGCGATGCTCCGGAGGAACAATACAGGAATCAATTTCTGGCAACAGCAATGGTAGGACTGAAAATGGTCGATACAATCGGCAGCGGTATTCGCAAGATGTACTATTACCAGAGACAAAGACTGTTCCCCTTGCCGGACTACGATTTATCCAACAATCGGGTCGAAGTAACCATTACAGGCAAGATTCTCGATATGAATTACGCGAATATATTGGCACAGAATACCGATCTGAGCCTCCTTGACATCGAACTGCTGAACCGCCTGCAATTGGGGAAGACATTATCCGACGAGGAAATCACGCGTCTGAGAAACAAGCATCTGATCGAAGGACGAAAACCCAAGGTATATATTGCAAAACATATTGCACAGAAAGTCGGGCAGAAGATCGAATATTCCGGGCATAAAGGTCTTGGGAATAAGCGTTGCGAAGAGTTTCTTCTGACTGCATTGCGTGACCATAAATCCTTATCCCGAAAAGAGATCGATGAATTGCTTTGGCCTCTGTTGCCGGACCTGCTTAATGAAAAGCAAAAAAAGGACAAAATCACAAATATGCTGATCAAATTGAGAAAACTGGAGAAGATCTCAAATAAATCAAAAGGCCCCAATTCAGACTGGTTCATTAATTAAGTACCGTTCAAATACCGTTCAAGTGCTTTTCAAGTGCTTTTTAATTGTTATTAAAACAACAACACGCTGATAATCAAACAACAAAAAGCACTTAAATTCATTTTCAAATAGAAAATTAAGGACTTTTCAATGCCGCGCCGCCGAAAAATAACGATCCGGGCCTCCGAGCTGGAGTGCTTCGAGACACTCGTCCGGGAGCTGCACCAGCGGCCGGAGTTTGCCGGATTCGATCCGTCGAGCCTGCACGTCTGGGCTTACGAACGGTATGAGCCGAAGCTGAAGGATGCCGACGCGATCCTGCGCCGCTTCGACTACTGGCTGGGCGTGCACAAGGGCGAGCGCTATCTGATGGCAAACGGCAGCCGGCTCTTCAACAAAAAGGAGCTTGCCGAGGCGCTGGGCGTCGCACGCCCGACACTCGACCGGTGGATTACGAACGGATGGCTGGAGCCGTGCCGCGTTCAGATCTCAAGCAGCGGCGACACCTTCTTTGCGGCCAATGCCGTTCGGGAGGTACTAATAACATTTTCCAATGAATAATTCGTCAAACAAAGATCAACACTATGCATTGGATTCTTCCGGAAACATTAGACACATAAAAGATGCTAATCCAAGCAATGACGAATTTTTTTGTCTTTGTTGCCATCGTCAAATGATTGCAAAGCAGGGGAAAATACGGCAATGGCACTTTGCGCACAAGGCTCTTTCTCCTAACTGCAGCTATGAAAGTTACTTACATTCATTGGCAAAACTTTTAATCCTACAAAAACTCAGAAGTGAACAACCTTTCGGAGTCGAAATTAAAGTTCCTTTCACTTGTAAAAATAAAGAGACCTGCATATGGTACGAAGATTCATTTGATGAATCTTGCAACTGGACTGGATACAAAAATTATGATTTAAAAAAATTCTATAACACATTTGAAGTTGAAGCCTTCTACGATAACTTTCGCGCAGACATTCTCCTTTCAAATTCCATTAAAAAGTATACACCGGTCTTTATCGAAATATATGTTTCACATCCTTGCAAACATCAAAAGATTGACTCAGGAAATAAAATCATAGAACTAAAGATCAACTCGGAAGATGACATAAAATCAATCATCAATAGCCCCATCATCACAGAAGACGGAGATCTTATCAGATTATATAATTTCAAACCGAAAGGAGACTTTACCGGTCCACCTCAACATCCCAAGCAATTGGTGAAGTTTTCAGTTTTTGAAAGCTATAAAATGTATTGTGGAAATACGGACTGTCAGACATTCTCATGTCATAGAAACAAAGCTATCTTCGAGTTAACCTCCGACTTTCATCCCGACTTTCTCCCAGAATATTCTCTATATGATTATGGAATCGTAGAACTATACGATTTGGATCCTAACCTCAAAGTATGCAACCTCTGCCGCTATTATAGGCCCCGAGACATATTATTCGACGATCTGTTCGACATAAGAATCGATAAACGTCCAATTTTTTGCTGCTTATACAAAAAACTCGGGACTGATAAATATCGAGACCCATCAGATGCACGCACTTGCACTGCATTCCGGAAAATAGATGGAAAAACAATGGCAGAGATTAGACAAGAATATAAAATGGTAAAAACAATCATTTGGAAGAAACCAAATGATTAGAAGGCCTATTTTGCATCGGGTGGAATCCGATTACACGGCTGCGCCAACCCAGGCAAACGAATGCCAAAGTCCGGAAACGGCCGACGGCATGTCCTCGGTGTGGCACCGGTTGGCGTCGGTTGGCGCTGATTTGTAACGCCATTCGCCGTTTTCGGGAGGGGTTCGGAAAGCCTTTCTTTGCGTCATCAACCAAATTCGAATCGTTATGACCAAGGAAATCTTTCTGAGCGGCATGACCACCGACCAGCTCTCGGAGATGATTCGCGAATCGCTGCGCGACGAGTTGCGGCAGCTCCACCCCGAACCCTCCGCCGAGACACCGAACTATCTGACCCGCCGCGAGACGGCCCGCCGCCTGCGCATCTCGCTCGTGACACTCAACGACTGGGTGAACCGCGGGCGAATCCGCGCCCACAAGATCGGCGGGCGCGTATTGTTCCGCGACAGCGATGTCGAGGCGGCTCTGCACCGGATTGTCCCCATCAAAAGCCGATAGCCATGAAGACGACCTCTGATTGCATCGGCATCCGGGAGTATCTCCTCCGCCGGGGGCTTCAGCCCCACCGCGAAACCGCCACCCACGGCATGTCCCTCTCGCCGCTGCGCGAAGAGCGTACCCCCAGCTTCAGCGTCCGCTACGACAAGGGGCTCTGGTACGACTTCGGACTGGGCGAAGGAGGCACGCTCCTCCAGCTGGTCATGCGCCTCGAAGGATGCGGCATGGCAGAAGCTATCCGACGCCTGCGCAAAGGGTCCGCAGACGAAGTCCCCTTCCAGCCCCTCCCGACCGCCTCGCCGCGCGAAGACTCCCCGCTACGGATTCTCAGCGTCGGGGAGATTCGCCACCCGGCACTGACCGGTTATCTGCGCGAGCGCGGCATCGGCCACGCCGTGGCCAGAGCGCTGTGCCGCGAGATACACTACGCCGTCGGCGAGCGGCGCTTCTTCGCCATCGGCTTCCGCAACGATGCCGGAGGCTGGGAGCTGCGCAGCCCGCAGTTCAAGGGGAGCAGCGCTCCGAAATCCATCACGACCTTCGACCGGCACGGCGACACGGCGCTGCTCTTCGAGGGTTTCTTCGACCTGCTCTCCTACCTGACGCTGCAGCACGAGCTGACACCGACCGCCGACACCGCCGTGCTCAACTCCGTGGTGAACCTTCCCCGCGCCCTTCCGTTTCTCGCACGCCACGCCACGATCCACGCCTTCCTCGACAACGACGAGGCGGGACGCCTCACCCTCGAACGGCTGCGCAGCGACCTGCCCGGTGCGACCGTCATCGACCGTGCGGAGAGCTACCGAGCCCACAAGGATCTGAACGAATCGCTCCGACCCTCCGCGAAGATTTCCCGCACACCGCGTCGTCGAGGCCGCAAGTTGTAACGTCGCCCGGAATGACACCAGAACCGTCGCCCACCCATCGGCCGCTTCGCGACCGCGGCTTTTCCCCCGAGGAAAAAGCAATAGCCTATTAGGGCTTTTTCCGACGCATCGGCCCGCCGACGCTGAAAAAGCCCCAATAGGCCAAAGGGTCAAGCCCCTCTGGACACCCCTGTCGTGCCGCGCACGCCTGGTTCCGCCAACGGTACGTAGAGCTCATGACCCGCCTGGGCTACCCCGTCCGCCCCGAACGTCCCGCCATCCGACGACATACCATCAAGCGGTAACGCCCCGCCGCCGCACCGTTTTTGTATGAAAAATTGCACGGACTTTCCCGAAAAACCGCTATCTTTACTTGAAATATTCTTTTCCAATTACATATGGCAACCATGAATACGGCCGATATCGGCTTCGAGAAGGAGATCTGGCGCGCGGCGGACAAGATGCGCGGCAATATCGACGCGTCGGAATACAAATCCGTCGTGCTGGGGCTGATCTTCCTGAAATACATTTCCGACAAGTTCGAGACCAAATACCGCCAGCTCGTCGACGAGGGCGAGGGCTTCGAGGAGGACAAGGACGAATACACCGCCGAGAACATCTTCTACGTCCCCGCCGAAGCGCGCTGGGAGACCACCGCCGCGCAGGCCCACACCCCCGAAATCGGCACCGCCATCGACAACGCCATGCGGGCCATCGAACGTGAAAACCGCCGCTTGAAGGATATCCTGCCCAAGAACTTCGCACGGCCCGAGCTCGACAAACGGCGTCTGGGCGAGGTCGTCGACCTCTTCACCAACATCCGCATGCACCAGCACGGCGACTCGAAGGACATCCTCGGCCGCACCTACGAATACTGCCTCTCGCGCTTCGCCGAGGCCGAGGGCAAGCTGGCCGGCGAATTCTACACCCCGGCGTGCGTGGTCAAGACCCTCGTGCAGGTGCTGCAACCCTTCCGGGGGCGTGTCTATGACCCCTGCTGCGGTTCGGGCGGGATGTTCGTGCAGTCGGCGCGCTTCATCGAGAGCCACGCCGGCAACATCAACAACATCTCGGTCTACGGCCAGGATTCGAACCCCACGACGTGGAAGATGGCGCAGATGAACCTCGCCATCCGGGGCATCGAGGCCGACCTGGGGCAGTACAACGCCGACACCTTCTTCCACGACTGCCATCCGACGCTCAAGGCCGACTTCGTGCTGGCCAATCCGCCCTTCAACCTCAGCGACTGGGGCGCCGACAAACTCGCCGACGACGTGCGCTGGAAGTATGGAACCCCGCCCAACGGCAACGCCAACTTCGCATGGATCCAGCACATCATCCACCACCTGGCCCCGACGGGGCGTGCAGGCGTCGTGCTGGCCAACGGCTCGCTGTCGAGCCAGAGCGGCGGCGAGGGCGACATCCGGCGGCGGCTGGTCGAGGCCGACCTAGTGGACTGCATCGTGGCCATGCCTCCGCAGTTGTTCTATACGACGCAGATTCCCGTCTCGATCTGGTTCTTCAACAAGGCCAAGACGCAGCCGGGCCTTACGCTCTTCATCGACGCGCGCAACCTCGGGACGATGGTCACGCGCAAGCTGCGCGAGCTGACCGACTGCGAGTCGGAGGATCCGGCCCGCCGGGGCGACATCCAGCGCATCGCCGACACCTATTGGGCCTATGCCGAGGGGCGCCTGGAGGCGGAGCAGGGCTTCTGCGCCGTGGCGACGACGGAGGAGATTGCGGCGCAGGACTTTATTCTGACGCCGGGGCGCTATGTGGGTATCGCGGCGCAGGAGGAGGATTCGGAACCCTTCGCGGCGAAGATGGAGCGGCTGACGGGCGAGCTTTCGGATCTTTTCGCGAGGTCGCATACGTTGGAGGCGGAGATCCGCCGGCAGTTAGAGCGTATCGGGTATAAAATGGAATAAAATATGACGACTGAATTATCGCAAGTTATAACAGATATTGCGGCTGGGCCCTTCGGGTCTAACCTAAAGGTCGAATGCTTTGTTCCATCCGGATTCCCTATAATTGACGGAGCAAATCTAAAAGGATTTAAAGTCACTGATAATATTACAAAATTTGTAACCGAGGAGAAAGCACAATCCTTACACCGCTCAATTGCACATAGAGGCGATGTTGTCGTCACTATAAGCGGAACGATTGGCCAAATCGCATATATCCCTGAGGATTCTGAATATGAAGCATATTTGGTTTCTCAGCGCCAGTTTAGAGTTACGTTTGATGATACACAAGTTTTTGTTCCCTATCTCGTATACTATTTCCATACTGCGCAAGGGCAACATCAGATTTTATCTTTTGCAAATCAAACAGGAGTACCGGCATTATCTCAACCATTAAAAAATTTCAAGAAAATCACTATTGACCTTCCACCGCTTGAGGAGCAGCGGCGGATTGCGGGGATTTTGGGGTCGTTAGATGATAAAATCGAATTGAATCGGCGGATCAATGCGAATTTGGAGGCGCAGGCGCAGGCCCTCTTCCGGTCGTGGTTTGTGGATTTCGAACCCTTCCGCGACGGCCCCTTTGTCGATTCCGAATTAGGCAAAATCCCCCAAGGCTGGAAGGTCGCCGAATTAGGAGATGTGACCAAACAACAAACGGAAAAAGTTGGACCACAAAAAACGGTAAAGGTATTGTCTCCAATTACCTCAGGAGAACTTGTTCTATCGGAAGAATATTTCACCAAGCAGGTTTTCAGCGAAAGCATTGCAAAATACATCATCGTAAAGCCCAACCAGTTCGCATACAATCCGGCACGTATCAATATCGGGTCTATTGGTCGGAATACCTTCGAATTCGACGGTTGCGTAAGTCCCGTTTATGTCGTTTTTGAATGCGAAAAAGGATATCATTACTTTTTTGACTTCTTCAGAAAGACCGACACATTCAAGCAAGAAGTGATATCCCGTGCAATCGGAGGAGTTCGTCAGACTTTGGGATATAAGGATTTTGCTTTGATTAAGGTCATATATCCTCCTCAAAATGTCGTATTGGAATTTAACACAATATATACAAATTTATTAAATTTACAGAATCATAACAACATAGAAGTTAAAAACCTTTCCGCCCTGCGCGACACCCTGCTGCCCAAATTGATGGCCGGAGAAATAGCTATCGAATAACCCTTCCTTACAAAACCCCTCACATGACACCCGCCGATGCCATTGCCATATTGGATGCAAAAATTGCAGATATAAAAGCAAAAATCAATAGTGCCCCATTATATAATAGCCCGAGCCCGATTAGAAATTATATCGAAAATCCAGGGGATCGTTTGAAAAAGGATGTCATAAAAACCTTGCAAAAGATTGGAGGTCGAGAAAGCACGTTGCGGGCAATAGCAAACGTATCGTTCGAAAGTCGCTTTTCCGGATATTTTGCGTATCAAGCTTATGGGCAACGGGAGACAGAAGCCGGTTTGGAACGATGTTTTCAAGAGGGTATAAATGCAATCACAACCATTCTGCAGCAGGAACGGGAACATTTCATCCGAATCAAACAGGAACAGGACAAGCAAAAAGAGAGCGCCATTCAAAAAAGGTACAACCGAATATCGCTGATAATCTCCATCACGGCCATTATATTGTCAGCCATATCCTTGGGATTCACGATTTTCTCGTAACTTTGTAAAAAAGTGAATTTATGCCCTTCACCGAAGCCAATTTCGAAAACGCCATCCTCGAAATCTTCCGAGACCTGCTCGGTTACGAGTACCTCTACGGCCCCGATGTCGTGAGGGACTTCGCAGAGCCCCTCTGTGTGGAGATTCTCGACGAGGCCCTCGTCCGCATAAACCCCTCGCTCCCCCGCGCCGCCATCGACGAGGCAATCGCCCGCATCCGAAACATCGAAAGCGGTTCGCTCGCCCGCAAAAACGCCCGGTTCACCGACATGCTCCAGAACGGCGTGGCGGTCAACTACTTCGACGGCAGCGAACAGCGTGCAGGGCTGGTGCGGCTGGTGGATTACGACCTCCCGATGCGCAACCGGTTCACGGTCGCGAACCAGTGGACGGTCGAGGAGCGTTCGGTGCGCAGGGCCGACATCGTCGTCTTCGTCAACGGGTTGCCGCTGGTAGTCGTCGAGCTGAAATCCCCCTCGCGCGAGGCGACCGACGTCTCGGAGGCCTACGCCCAGCTGCGCAACTACATGCAGGAGATTCCCTCGCTGTTCGTCTACAACGCCTTCTGCGTGATGAGTGACCTGGCCACGACCAAGGCCGGGACCATCACCGCCGGCGAGGACCGATTCATGGAGTGGAAGACCGTGGACGGCAAGCTGGAGGACGCGCGCTACGCCAATTTCGACGTCCTCTTCCGCGGGATGTTCGAGAAGAGCCGCTTCATCGAGCTGCTCGGCGGCTTCATCTGCTGCTCGGAGAAGGACGGGAAAGAGATCAAGATATTGAGCGCCTACCACCAGTTCTACGCCGTGCGCAAGGCCGTCGATTCGACGCTCCGCGCCGCCGAGACGGACGGCCGCGGCGGGGTCTTCTGGCACACGCAGGGAAGCGGCAAGTCGCTGTCGATGGTCTTCTTCGCCAAGCGGTTGCAGCGGGCGATGGCCTCGCCGACGATTGTCGTGCTGACCGACCGCAACGACCTCGACGGGCAGCTGTACGGTCAGTTTGCGCAGTGCAGCGACTTTCTGCGGCAGGTGCCCGTGCAGGCGTCGAGCCGCGCCCATCTGCGCGAGCTGCTGGCCGGGCGCGAGGCAAACGGCATCTTCTTCTCGACGATGCAGAAGTTCGAAGAGGGCGACGGGCCGTTGTCGGAGCGCCGCAACATCGTGGTGATGGTCGACGAGGCGCACCGCAGCCAGTACGGGCTGGAGGAGCACATCGACCCGCGCACGGGGCGTGTGCGCACGGGAGCGGCGCGGCTGGTGCGCAACGCCCTGCCGAATGCCACCTACATCGGCTTCACGGGGACCCCGATTGCGCAGAAGGACCGCTCGACGCACGAGGTCTTCGGCGACTACATCGACGTCTACGACATGACACAGGCCGTCGAGGACGGCGCCACGCGTCCGGTCTTCTACGAGAGCCGCGTCGTCAACCTCCATCTCGACGAGGCGACGCTGCGCCGCATTGATGCCGAGTACGACGCGATGGCCGAGGAGGCCGAGGAGTACGCCATCGAGAAGAGCAAGCGCGAGTTGGGGCGTATCGACTCGATTCTGGGAGCTGATGCGACGGTGGCGTCGCTGTGCGAGGACATCGTGAAGCACTACGAGGAGTTCCGCCAGTATGAACAGACCGGCAAGGCGATGATTGTGGCCTACTCGCGGCCGATTGCGATGAAGATTTACCATCGGATATTGGAGATGCGCCCGGCGTGGAGCGAGAAGCTGGCCGTGGTGATGACTTCGAGCAACAAGGACCCCGAGGAGTGGCGGGCCGTCATCGGCAACGACGCCCACAAGAAGGAGCTGGAGCGGCGGTTCAAGGACAACGCCGGGCCGCTGAAGATTGTCATCGTGGTGGACATGTGGCTGACGGGATTCGACATCCCCTCGCTGGCGACGATGTATGTCTACAAGCCGATGGCAGGTCACAACCTCATGCAGGCCATTGCGCGCGTGAACCGCGTCTTCGGCGACAAGCAGGGCGGTCTGGTGGTCGATTACGTCGGCATCGCCTCGGCCCTCAGGCAGGCGATGAACGACTACACGCTGCGTGACCGCCGCAACTACGGCGACCCCGACATCGCCAAGACGGCCTATCCGGAGTTTCGGAAGAAGCTGGAGGTGTGCCGCGACCTGCTGCACGGTTACGACTACGCGGGATTCCGGGGCGATTCGGACCTCGAGCGTGCCCGGGCCATCAGCGGCGGCGCCGACTTCCTGCAGGCTCCGGAGCGGGCGAAGGTCAAGGAGGATTACATCCGCGAGGCGCTGCTGCTGCGGCAGGCGCTGTCGCTGTGTCAGAGCATGCCCGACCGCGAAGAGCGGCTCGAAGCGGCCTATTTCGAGGCCGTGCGCACCTTGTTGACGCGCGTCGAGGGCAAGGGCAAGATCTCGTTCCGCGAAATCAACGAGCGCATCAACGAGCTGCTCCGGCAGAGCATTCAGAGCGAAGGGGTCATCAACCTCTTCTCGGACGTGCAGGAGGAGTTTTCGCTGTTCGACCCGAAGTTCCTCGAGGAGATCGGCCGCATGAAGGAGAAGAATCTGGCCGTGGAGCTGCTGCGCAAGTTGATTGCCGAGCAGGTGCAGCTCTACCGCCGGACCAACACGGTGCGGGCCGCGAAGTTCTCGGAGATCCTCTCCCAGGCAATGGGCAACTACCTGAAGGGGATGCTGACCAACGAGGAGGTCATTGAGGAGCTGTTGAAGACAGCCCGCGAGATCATCGACGGCGAGAAGGCGGGGCAGGCGCTGCATCTCACGACCGAGGAGCTGGCCTTCTACGATGCACTGACCAAGCCCGAGGCCGTGCGGGACTTCTACACGAACGACCAGCTGCTGGCCATCACACACGAGCTGACCGATGCACTGCGCAAAAACAAGACAATCGACTGGAATCTGAAGGAGAGCGCCCGGGCCGGCATGCGCCGGCTGGTCAAACGACTGCTCAAGAAGTACAAATACCCGCCCGAAGGGCAGGAGGACGCACTGAACACCATCATGGAGCAGTGCGAAATGTGGTCGGAAAACAGTTGAGCCAAACGGCAAACCGGCCCGCTGCCGTACAAATGCCGTACAAAACAAAACGAAAACCGCGTTGTAGACATCTACAACGCGGTTTCTGTGAGGTCTGAAGCGGATTCGAACCGCTGTATAAGGTTTTGCAGACCTTTGCCTAGCCACTCGGCCATCAGACCAATACCTGTCTCCCGACTGCCCGTTTCGCACAAACTAACCCAACCTTCTTCACGCTTCCGGCCGCTCCCTGCCAAGGTACGGCTCGGACCGTCGAGCTCATCGGGAGTGCAAATATACGAACATTTCCCAAAAAACCAAAACTTCCGGCCAACTTTCAGCTTTTTATCGCCGTTTTTTGTCCCGCGGCCCCTGCATCGCACCAAGTTGCGCAAATTTCACTACCTTTATAGGATCGAAACGACATTTATGCCATGACCATCGAGGATATTGCCCTGCAGCTGACACCGGGTATCGGCGTGAAGGGCGCCGCACACCTGATCGACACGTTCGGCGATGCGCGGCACCTCTTCGCGGCCTCCGAAGAGGAGCTCACGGCACGGGCCGGGCTGCGGCCCGATGCAGCCCGGCAGATCGTCCGCCGGCGGGCCTTTGCCGACGCCGAGCGCGAGATGGCCTACTGTCGCCGCCACGGCATCACGCCGCTGGCCGCCACCGACGAGGCCTACCCGCCGCTGCTGCGCGAAATTCCCGACCGCCCGCACGTGCTCTACGTCATGGGCGAGGCCGGGGCCCTCTCGGCCCGCTGTCTCTCGATCGTCGGCACACGCGACGCAACCCCCTACGGACAGACGATGTGCAACCGCCTTGTGGAGGGGCTCGCCGAACGGGTACCCGGGCTCTGCATCGTCAGCGGTCTGGCCTTCGGCATCGACACGGCGGCCCACCGTGCGGCGCTCGCGGCCGGCGTGCCGACCGTCGCCGTGCTGGCCAATGCCCTGCCGGGCGTCACCCCCGCACAGCATGCGGGCGTCGCCCGCGACATCCTCGCACACGGAGGCGCCCTCGTCACGGAGCTGCACTCGCAGTCGAAGCAGAACGGCAATTTCTACCTCGCGCGCAACCGCATCATCGCCGGATTGAGCGCCGGGTGCATCGTCGTCGAGTCGCCCGGCAACGGCGGTTCGCTCGTCACGGCGCATCAGGCCGACGGTTACAACCGCACGGTCATGGCCGTGCCGGGGCGTGCGACGGACCGCACGTCGGACGGGACGAATCACCTGATCCGCAACCGGCTGGCGCAGCTCGTCCTCTCGGCCGGGGATGTCATCGATGCCCTGATGTGGGACCTCGGCACCGATCCGGCCACACTGCGGGCCGAAGTCCCGACCCCGGAGCTGACGAAGGACGAGGCGGGGCTGCTCGCCTGCTTCCGCACCTCCGACCCGCTGTCGGTCGAGGAGCTGGCCGCGCTCACGGGCCTCGGCGCCGGGGAGCTGGCAACGCTGCTCATCGGGCTGGAGCTCTCGGGCGCCGTGCGGCAGCTGCCCGGAAACCGATACATGAAGACACTATGAATCTGATCGATACCCATTCGCACCTCTACGAACCGGAGTTCGACGCCGACCGCGAGGAGGCCCTCGCCCGGGCGTTCGACGCCGGGGTCGGGCTGTTGCTGCTCCCGGCCATCGACGCGGCGAGCGATGAGCGGCTCTTCGCGCTGTGCCGCCGCCATCCCGACCGCTGCCTCCCGATGATGGGGCTCCACCCCACGTCGGTCAACGACAACCCGCGCTGGCGCGAGGAGCTCGCCCGCGTGGCCCGCTGCCTCGACAACCCGCCCGAGGGGGTGCCGCCCTTCTGTGCCGTGGGCGAAATCGGACTGGACTACTACTGGGACGACCGCTTCGCCGCCGAGCAGATCGAGGCCTTCACGGCGCAGTGCCGCCTGGCCGCGGCGCGCAACCTGCCGGTGGCGATCCACACCCGCGCGGCGTGGAACGACATGCGCCGGATCGTCGGCCAGGAGGCCGAGGCCGCCCGGGCGCGCGGCGAGCGGCTGCGGGGTGTGTTCCACGCCTTCTCGGAGGATGCCGACACCTACCGCGCGCTGCGCGGAGCCGGGGACTTTCTCTTCGGCATCGGCGGCGTGGTAACCTTCAAGAAGAGCCAGGTCGCCGAGACGGTCCGCGAGATGGCGCTCGACGAGATCGTACTGGAGACCGACTGCCCCTACCTGACGCCCGTGCCGCACCGGGGCGAGCGCAACGAATCGGCCTACGTGCGCCTGGTCTGCGAGAAGATCGCGCAGATCAAGGGGCTCGACCCCGAAGAGGTCGCCGCCGCCACGACAGCCAACGCCGCGCGGATGTTCGGGCTCTCGGCCGGAAGCACCTCCGCCCCCGCCGCCGGTACGGCGCGGGCGAGCGAGCACGACGACATCCCCGCCTCCGGCACGCGGCGCGCAACGGATCACGAACCGACCGATACGCCACAACCATGAAACGGGTACGCATCACCGTCGTGCGCAAGGTCTGCCACCGGGACCTCATCGCACGCTACGAAAATCCGATCGAGCACGCCTGCGACCTCAGCGAGGGGCAGGTCTTCGTCTCGGAGGGGTGGCAGAAGCCCGAGGGGCTGTGCGAAAGTGCCTGGCAGACCCTCTCGCCCTTCGTCATGGCGCTGGCACACGGCGCGACGGGCCTCTACGACGGCTGGATGAAGAATCCCGCCTCGGCGATGCTCTCCTGCAACGACGGATTCCGCCCGGTGAGCTTTCTCGTCGAGGCGCTCTACGACTGACAACCGAACGACAAACACAGCAAACGAAACGATATGCGATCCTCCATTCTGATCATCTACACGGGCGGCACCATCGGCATGAAGACCGACGCCGAGACCGGAGCCCTCGTCCCCTTCGACTTCAGCGGCATCTACGAGGAGTTTCCCTCGCTCAAGCGGCTGAACGTCGACATCGAGGTCTACACGATGGACCCCGTGATCGACTCCTCGAACGTCTCGCCCGCGAACTGGCTCACGCTGGCCCGCCTGATCCGCGACAACTACGCGCGCTACGACGGCTTCGTCGTGCTGCACGGCACCGACACGATGTCCTACACCGCCTCGGCGATCAGCTTCCTGCTCGAGAACCTCTCCAAGCCGGTGGTCTTCACCGGGAGCCAGATCCCGATCGGCGTGCTGCGCACGGACGGACGCGAGAACCTCATTACGGCGATCGAGATCGCCGGAGCCCGCATCGACGGGCGCCCCGAGGTGCCCGAGGTGTCGCTCTACTTCCAGAACCGGCTGTTCCGCGCCAACCGCACGACGAAGGGGAGCGCCGAGGCGCTCAACGCCTTCCGCTCGTACAACTACCCGCCGCTGGCCGAGGTGGGGGTCAACATCGCCTACAACCTGCCGGCCGTGCTGCAGCCCGCCGACACGTCGCCCGAGCTGCGCATCGCCACCCGCCTGGCCGACGGCATCGCCATCGTCAAGCTCTTCCCCGGGCTGGGCGAAGAGATCCTGCGGGCCATGCTCTCGGCCCCCGGGCTGCGGGCCGTGGTGCTCGAGACCTACGGCGCGGGCAACGCCCCGACGAGCGAGTGGTTCCTGCGCGTGCTGCGCGAGGCCATCGACCGCGGCGTCATCCTCCTCAACGTCACGCAGTGCCGCGGCGGAGGGGTCTCGATGGAGATCTACGAAACGGGGCTGCGGCTGCAGAAGATCGGCGTACTGAGCGGCTACGACATGACCACCGAGGCAGCCGTCACCAAGCTCATGTACGTGCTCGGGCTCGGGCTCGACGAGACCCGCACGCGGGAGCTGCTGCGCAGGCCGTTGCGTGGAGAATTTACGCTCTGATGCGTTGCACGGTTGGATTTTTTTTTCTATATTTCGCACTGCAAATGTGCCCCTACGGACTGTCCCCGGACGGCCACCGGAGTGCAAGGTTGAGTTGAAAACATTGAAGATCAGAAAAATACAGGAATCCGAGGCTCTCTTTTCCGGATTCGCACACACGTGTCGGAACCTCATGCGGGAACCGGCCGGAGCGCGGGAAAGGCGCCGCAAACGGTAGAAAAGACGAGAAAAAAAGATTTTTTTTCAAAAAAAGTTGAGGACAAAACCAAAAACACAAACTAATAAAAAACAACTGTCAAAATCTAATTTATCTAACACAACTATGAAAAAAACTCTTTTCATGTCGGTTGCTCTGTTGGGCGCCGTAGGTGCATTCGCACAGGAGGCTGCTGCCGTAGCTGAAACCGCTGTCGTTGCAGAAACCGAAATCGCAGGTGAAAGCATGCACCACATCCTGATGCAGAAGTTCCTCGAGGGCGGCTGGGCCTGGATGCTCCCGATCCTGCTCTGCTTGGTGATCGGTCTGGCCGTAGCCATCGAGCGCATTCTCTACCTGGCGCTCTCGACGATCAACTCGAAGAAGCTCGTCAACAAGGTCGAGGAGGCTCTGAAGCAGGGCGGCATCGAGGCTGCCAAGGAGGTTTGCCGCAACACGCGCGGCCCGATCGCTTCGATCTACTACCAGGGTCTTGACCGCTACGACCAGGGTCTGGACGCCGTCGAGAAGGCCGTCGTATCCTACGGCTCGGTTCAGACCGGCCAGATGGAGTCGGGTCTGCCGTGGATCGGCCTGTTCATCGCCCTCAGCCCGATGCTCGGATTCATGGGTACCGTAGTTGGTATGATCGATGCATTCGACGCCATCCAGGCTGCCGGCGACATCAGCCCGACGCTCGTTGCAGGTGGTATCAAGGTGGCCCTTCTGACGACCCTCCTGGGCCTTATCGCTGCGGTTATTCTTCAGCTGTTCTACAACTATATCGTTTCCAAGATCGACTCGCTCGTAAACGATATGGAGGATACGTCCATCACGCTGATGGATATCCTGACGGCTTACAACAAGAAATAATCCAACGCAGAAAAGTCACAAGCAAACATGAAAAAGATATTGAACATATTGCTGAGCGTTCTGCTGGTTATCACCGTGCTCCTGCTGCTCTATGCGGTTGTCGCCGGTTTTAACAGCACCGCCGCGAATCCGACCGACGACCCCGCACTCATGGCTGCGATCAGCGCAAATCTGATCTGGGGATACATCCTCTTTGCGCTCGCCATCGTTGCTGCTCTCGGGTGTGCCGTCTACGGTATGGCCAAGAACCCGGCAGGCATCAAGGGAACCCTCCTTTCGCTCCTGCTGATCGTTGTCATCGTCGGTGTAGCTTACTTCATCGCCGCCGGCCACACGGTACAGATCCCCGACCTGGCCAACAACGACTTCTTCGGACATAGCGAAACCGTGCTGACCGAAGCCAGCATCATCGTAACCTATGTAGCCATGGCTGCAGCCTTCCTGACAGCCATCGGTACCGAAATTTGGAGAGCTTTCAAGTAGAAACACAGACGGAAATGGCAATCGACAAAAGAAAAACTCCGGATATCAATGCGGGTTCACAAGCCGACATTGCCTTCCTGCTGCTGATCTTCTTCCTGGTGGCCACCACCATGAACACCGACACAGGACTTGCGCGCATGCTTCCTCCTCTGCCCCCCGAGGACCAGAAACAGGAGGACATCAAGGTCAAGGAGCGCAACCTCTTCCTGGTACTCGTGTCCGGTAGCGGCAACATCATGGCGGGAACCCCGAATCAGCAGGAGGTGATTGGTCTCCGCCAGCTCAAGGACAAGGCCAAGGAGTTCATCCTCAACCCGATGGACGACGAAAACCTGCCTGAGAAGGTAAACAAGGAGATCCAGCTCGCAGATGGCGGTACGTGGGTATACCCCGAGAGCCAGGGCGTAATCTCCCTCCAGACGACCCGTGATACGAACTACCAGTCGTACATCATGGTGCAGAACGAACTCACCCGCGCCTTCAACGAAGTGCGTGACGAAGTAGCCATCCGCAAGTTCGGTGCGAAGTTCATGGAACTCTCCGCCGACGAGCGCGATGCAGTATCCAAGGCCGTGCCGATGAAGATTTCGGAGGCCGAACCGCGTAACATTAAGAAGTAGCAGTCATGGCAGTAATGAAAAAGAAGGGCGACAAGAGTCTGCCCCCTATCTCGACGGCATCGCTTCCTGACGTGATCTTCATGATCCTCTTCTTCTTCATGGTCTCGACGACCATGCGCGATCAGGAGCTGCTCGTAAGATACAAACTCCCCGAGGCTACCGAGGTACAGAAGCTCGAGAAGAAATCGCTCGTCAGCTACATCCACATCGGACAGCCTTCGCTGGCCATGCAGGCAAAGTTCGGTACCGCGCCTCGCATCCAGCTGAACGATTCCTACAAAACCGCAAGGGACATCGGTGACTTCGTCGCCGCCGAGCGCGACAAGCTCAACGAGTCCGACCGCGCCGCGATGACGATCTGTCTCAAGGCCGATCAGAGCACGAAGATGGGTATCATCACCGACGTCAAGCAGGAGCTGCGTCGTGCAAACGCCCTGAAGATCTCCTATGCGGCTTCCAAGTCGCTGGGATACTGATCCCGAAGCGATTGTTGAAAAACAGGTTCTCCCGAACGGAGGACCTGTTTTTTTGTTGTCTGCAGGACGGGAGCAGTGGATGCCGGTGTGTGCAAGGCGGGGACGAGTGTGTGCAGGGAGGTGCGCGCAGGGGAGCCGTGCAGGGGAGCCGTGCAGGGGAACTGTGCAGGGGAACTGTGCAGGGGAGCCGTGCAGGGGAGCCGTGCAGGGGAGCTGTTGCAGGGAGACTGTTGCAGGGAGACTGTTGCAGGAAAGGGGAACGCACAGAGGCGCTGTGGAACGGGCCAAAACGGCACGCCAACACCGCCGCCGGCACGGAGAGCGGTCAGAAGGGCAGTTCGAGCTGGTCGATCTCGTGGTTGAAGGTAAGACGGTGGTAAGGGGTCAGGCCGTAACGGCGGATTGCCAGGCGGTGTTCGCGCGTAGGATACCCCTTGTTCTGCGACCAGCCGTACTGCGGAAACTCCTCCGCCAGGCGGCACATGTACTCGTCGCGGTGGGTCTTGGCCAGGACCGACGCCGCGGCAATGTCGGCATACTTGCCGTCACCCTTGACAATGCAGCGCCAGGGAATCGCAAGCCGCGTCCGGAAGCGGTTGCCGTCTATCGCCAGAAACTGCGGCGCCGGATCGAGACGCTCCGCCGCCAGCGTCATCCCCTCGAAGGAGGCATTCAGGATGTTGATCTCGTCGATGCGCGCCGCTGAAACCGCCTCGACGGCCCAGGCCACGGCCTCGCGCTCGATAACGGCGCGCAGCCGGTCGCGGTTACGGGCCGTCATCTGCTTGGAATCGTTGAGCAGCGGATCGTGAAAATCGAGCGGCAGGATCACCGCCGCAGCAAAGACCGGCCCGGCAAGGCATCCGCGCCCCGCCTCGTCGCACCCGGCCTCCAAAAGCTCGTACTGAAACTGATTTTCAAGCATGGTCCACAAATTTACGAATAATTACGGACGATCCGTCTTTTTTGCGTAATTTTGCCCTGCACAGTATCCCGCAACCGATGAAGTTCGACATCACACGCCAGCCGCTCATCCCCTCCTTCCTGACGCTCGCAGCGCTTGTCGTCGTCACGCTCGTGACGGCCGACCCGACCGTGACGGCGCCGGCAACAGCCGGCGAAGAGGCTGCCATCGCCGAAGGGGTGGCCATCCGGATGCCGCGCCTGCTGCTGGTCGACGCACAGGCGAGCTGGCCGACAGGCACGAAACTGCTGGCCGGGCTGCTGCTGCTCGTGGCGGGCATGGTCACAGGACGCATGACAATCCGCTACAACCTCTACTCGGCCGCCACCTGCCTGGCCATCCCCCTCTTCGGTATCGTCGCCTGCGGGCTCGGCACCCGGGGAGAGTACCTCGCGGCCGCAGGTGCCGCGGCGCTCCTTGCCCTCGCGGTCAAAAATTTCGGACGTTCGTTCTGCAACGGCTACGGATTCGACGCCACCTTCCGCGCCGCCTTCTACCTCGGGCTGCTGCCGCTGATTGCTCCGGCCGCCACGCCGCTGCTGCTGATGCTGCCCGTCGCATTGGTGCTCTTTCGCCGCACGCTGCGCGAAGCAGCCGTCGCCCTTGCGGGCGTCGTACTCCCGCACGCCGCCCTCTGCTACCTGAACTGGGGAGCCGGCGGAACACTCGCTGCCCCCCTCGAGTCGCTGGGCCGCCTCCTTGTCGCGGGCAAGCCCCTTGATCTGCTGCTCTCGCTGCCGCTGCCGCAGCAGATCGCACTGGGCGTCACAGCCCTCCTCTGCATTGCCGCGCTGCTGCTCTTCCTTACGGACATCTACTCCGTCGGCACCCGCCCGCGCTTTCTGCTCGTCTTCACCATCTGCACGTTCCTCGTAACACTGCTGGCACTCTGCGCCCCGACCGCCACACGCGACGACCTGCTGCTGATGGCCGTCCCGGCTGCCGTCCTGCTGCCCGTGCTCTTCGTCCGCACGCGCCGCGCCATCGCCCTGCCGCTCTACCTGCTGCTGATCGCCGGAGCGGCCGCGGCGGCCTTTTTACAATAATATATTCGGTCACACCTATACTAAATTCAGCCGTAAAAAGAGCCTGAAGGGCAAATTGTGGCCAAAAGTATGCTTAAAATAAATATATAATTGTATATTTGAGTTTGACAACAGTGACGCAACCTATTGTCGAAAAAACTCAATGTACAATGAACATGAAGAATTCAATGAAACCATCGGCCCAACAGCCGATGATCGTGAAGTTCGTCGAGACACTTCACACCGGCATCCGCTCGCAGGCGCTCTCGCGCTGCGCCATCGGCTACGTGCTGCGCGGCACGAAGTACATCTACGACGGAGACAAGCGCGAGACGCTCACCCGCGGCGATGTCTTCTACCTGGGAATCGGCCTGCACTACACGGAGAATGTCCCCGAAAACGGCCAACCCTTCGAGCAGTTGCTCTTCTACTACTCGCCCGGCGAGCTGCAGCACATCCTCATGCACCTGAACATCACCTACGGACTCAACATCTCGAACGACCACTCGTGCGACAGGTGCCGCAACCGCACCCACGTCGCCATGTCGGCCTGGAGCTCGCTGCGCAGCTTCTTCCTCAACACGAACAACTACCTGCGCGACGAGGAGTTCCGCCGCGACGAGACGGCCGAGAGCATCAAGATGACCGAGCTGATCTACCTGATCGCCTCGCACGAAGACTGCTGCCTGAAGAGCAAGCTGCTGAGCAACGTCGACACGGCGCGCGAAAACTTTGAACAGATTATCTACGACCACATCTTCCGCGACGTCTCGATCGAGGAGCTCGCCCGACTGACGAACCGCTCGCTCACCTCCTTCAAGAAGGAGTTTCGGCGCCACTTCCAGATTCCGCCTCACAAATGGTTCATCCGCCAGCGGCTCATGCACTCGCGCCTGCTGCTGATCTCGACCTCGAAGTCGATCTCGGAGATCGGCAACGAGTGCACCTTCCCCAACACGTCGCACTTCATCAAACTGTTCAAAAAAGAGTACCAGATGACCCCGGCCGCCTACCGCCATCGCCACCTCACCACGCAGGAGGAGCAGCCGGCACCGGTCGCCGAAACGGAGGGGGTGCTTTAATCAAAAACTTACAAACGCTGCATTAATTAAAAAATTTTAATTATAATCTATCGGAAAAACTCTCGTCTACACGCAAAAACGTCACAAAATATTTGGTTTTTCCTAAAAATCGGTTTATCTTTGTATAACAAACGTGGGGTTCTCCCACTCTCATTAACCTAACTAACCTAACCAGAGAGGCTCGACGCCGGGAGGCATCGGACCTCTTTTTTTGCGCCCGCCGCACAAAAACGGTCGTGTGGGCGCACACATCCGCACTCTTCGGACAAGAGTCGGCACTCCCGCCCGGCCGTCACGCTTCGCCCCCACCCGAAAGAGGAGTCGCGCGGGGCGGACCGCGCCGCAATCTCCGCACAACCGCAGTTGCCAAAATGCCGCAGCCGCGTTTTTCCCGGCCGGGGCGGGCCCGGGAGCAACAGAGGCTCATATCCGGCACCGGAACCGGGAATACCCCGGAGCGCAGGGAGCCGGAAAGGAGCCGGCAGCCGGGCCGGATAACGCACGACACATCTGTCGGCGCCACTCCCCGCAACGCGCTTATTCAGACCCGGGAACCCGGTTTGGAGCCGCGGACAAAATAAAATTTTCGACTGACACGCCTGTCATACTGCAAACAATAAATGGCGGAATCCTGAAAAATGTCAATTATTTTTCTTATTTTTGCATCAATTGGAAAATAATGAACTTAAATGCCGAAGTTTTATGACAAGGTAGATCTCCTGAAAAAACCCGGATGGCTCAAGATCCGGCTGCACCGCACGCCCGAATATGCCGAGGTGCGTCAGATCGTCGAGAAACATGGATTGCACACCATCTGCACCAGCGGACACTGCCCCAATCAGGCCGAATGCTGGAGCCGCAGGACCGCAACCTTCATGATCCTGGGTGAGATATGCACACGGGGCTGCCGCTTCTGTGCAACGAAAACGGGACATCCCCTGGCACCCGACGCCGACGAGCCGCGCCACGTGGCCGAAAGCGTCGCCCTGATGAAACTCCGGCATGTCGTCGTAACCTCCGTGACGCGCGACGACCTTCCCGACGGCGGAGCCCACCACTGGGCCGCGACCGTGGAGGCGATCCGCGCACAGAATCCCGACGCCGCAATTGAGCTCCTTATTCCCGATCTCGACGCACGGCCCGACCTGCTGGACGTGGTCATCGCGTCGAAGCCCGACATCATCGGGCACAACATCGAAACCGTCGAGCGACTGACCCCCGAGGTGCGCTCCAGAGCGAAGTATCGCACCAGTCTGGAGACGCTGCGCTACATGAGCAGCCAGGGTGTCGCCACGAAGAGCGGACTGATGGTCGGACTTGGCGAGAGCGATGAAGAAGTATTGCAGACCCTGCATGACCTGCGCAATGCGGGCGTGAGGATCGTAACCATCGGTCAGTACCTTCGGCCTACTCTGGAGCACTACCCCGTCGCGGCGTACATCACTCCCGAAAAATTCGAATGGTACCGACTCCAGGCGCTGGAGATGGGCTTCAGCTACTGTGCGAGCGCGCCGCTGGTCCGCTCGTCGTACAGGGCGGAAGAGGCCTGTCGGAGCGCGAAGGAGGCGCGGGCATGAAGCGCTGCGGGACAAACCGTGTCGCCTGCCGCGACCTTGGCGTCATGGACTACAAGGCGTGCTGGGAGCTGCAGCAGCAGCTCTTCGATGCCCTCCTGGCCCGCAAACGGCGCGGGGCGGAACTTCCGGAGACCGAACAACCGGGGACCGAACAACCGGGGACCGAACAGCCGGAGACCGAACAGCCGGAGACCGAACAACCGGCGAGCCGCAGCGGGCAACCCGGGGCACACTCCGAGCCGGCACAACCGGACCGCACGCACACGCCGGGCATCCCGGCATCGGACGCCGGGACGGTGCTGCTCGTGGAGCATCCGCCCGTCTACACGCTCGGCAAGAGCGGCCATGCGGAGAACCTGCTCGTGAGCCGCGAGGCGCTCGAAGGGCTGGGCGCGACGTTCTTTCACATCGACCGCGGCGGTGACATCACCTTCCACGGTCCGGGGCAGCTGGTCTGCTACCCGATTCTCGACCTCGAACGCCTCGGCATCGGGCTGCGCGAATACATCGCGGCCCTCGAGGAGGCGGTCATCCGCACCGTGGCGCACTACGGCATCCGCGCCGGACGCATCGCGGGCGCTTCGGGCGTCTGGCTCGGCCGGGGCGTGGAGTACGGCGACGGGACCGAAGAGGCGGGACCCGACAAAAGCACAAGGCCCGGCGAGGAGGCCGTACCGGGCCCGACGGCCGACGGCAAAAACGACCCGCCGCGCAAGATCTGCGCAATAGGCGTGCGTTCGTCACGTTATGTTACCATGCACGGCTTCGCGCTCAACGTCACGACCGACCTCGGCTGGTTCACGCGCATCAACCCGTGCGGATTCACCGACCGCGGCGCGACCTCGATCGCCCGCGAGACGGGTCGCCAGGTGGCGATGGATGAGGTCAAAGACCTCGTTGTCAAATTTTTAGGTGAGATATTAAATGTTAGAATATATAAATAATAGAACGTATGCCCATAGAAAAACGCTGGGTAGTGAAGCCTCAGGGCGACCCCGCGACGGTAGCCATGCTCGCTGCCGCGCTGCGGACCTCGCCCATCCTGGCCAATCTACTCGTTCAGAGAGGCATAGACACCGTAGAAAAGGCGGAGAAGTTCTTTAAACCGAGTCTCGCGGACCTGCACGATCCCTTCCTGATGAAGGACATGGACAAGGCGGTCGAGCGGGTCGAGCGTGCCGTGGCCAACAACGAGAAGATCATGGTCTACGGCGACTACGACGTGGACGGCTGCACGGCCGTCGCGCTGGTTTACAAGTTCCTGCGCCAGATCGGGCACAAAAACCTGATGTTCTACATCCCGGACCGCTATACCGAAGGGTATGGCATCTCGGTCAAGGGCATTGATCTGGCGGCCCACAAGGGCGTCAGCCTCATCATCGCCCTCGACTGCGGCATCAAGGCCACGGAAAAGGTTGCCTATGCAAAGACGAAGGGCGTGGATTTCATCATCTGCGACCACCACCTCCCGGCCGAGGAGATTCCCCGTGCCGTAGCCGTTCTGGACCCCAAGCGGGTCGACTGCACCTACCCGTTCGACGAACTGTCGGGCTGCGGTGTGGGCTTCAAGCTCGTACAGGCCTATGCCCAGAAGAACCACATCCCCTCCGAGCAGGTGCTCAACCTGCTCGACCTGCTCGTCGTGTCGATCGCCTCGGACATCGTGCCGCTGGTCGACGAGAACCGCATCCTCGCCTACTTCGGGTTGAAGAACCTCAACCGCGAGCCGTCGAAGGGGCTGCTCTCGATCATCAAGATCTGCGGGCTGGACAAGCACAGCATCACCATCGACGACATCGTCTTCAAGATCGGGCCGCGCATCAACGCCGCCGGGCGCATGCGCATGGACGAGCACGACGAAAACGCCTCGCCCTCGGGCGGGCATGCCGCCGTGGAGCTGCTCATCGAGGGCAACGAAACGGTGGCGGCCCAGTTCGGCAACGTCATCGACTCCTACAACCAGGACCGCAAGTCGATCGACCGCCACGTCACGCAGGAGGCGCACGAATACATCGAGCGCAACCCCGAGATGAAGCGGCTGAAGAGCACCGTGGTCTACAACCCCAAGTGGATGAAGGGCATCGTGGGGATCGTCGCCTCGCGGCTGATCGAGACCTACTACCGCCCGACCGTCGTGCTGACGATGAGCAACGGCTTCGTCACGGGCTCGGCCCGTTCGGTGCCGGGCTTCGACCTCTACCAGGCCGTCGAGTCGTGCTCGGACCTGCTCGAAAACTTCGGCGGACACATGTACGCCGCGGGGCTGACGATGCGCCCGGAGAATGTCGGGGAGTTTACGCGCCGCTTCAACGCCTATGTCGAGCAGCACATCGACCCGCAGATGCTCGTTCCGCAGGTCGATATCGACAGCGAGCTGCTCTTCTCGGACATCACGCCCAAGTTCCGCGAACACCTCAACCGCTTCCAGCCCTTCGGGCCGGGCAACGCCTCGCCGGTCTTCGTGACCTACGGTGTGAGCAACCACGGCGAGGCGAAGCTCGTCGGCATGGAGTGCGAGCACCTGCGCATGGACCTCATGCAGCGGCAGAAGCCCAACACGAAGATCCAGGCCATCGCCTTCCAGCAGCCGACGCACTACGAATGGGTGCGCTCGGGCCGGCCGATCGACGTCTGCTACCAGATCGTCGAGAACCACTACCGCGGCACGGTGACCACGCAGCTGCGCGTCAAGGACATCAAACCCGTGCACAACAACCGGTAGCCAGCAAGGAGCGGGACAGGAAACGGGCGGCAAACGCCCTCTCCGGAGCAAAAGAAAGAGGAGCGGATCGGAAAATTCCGATCCGCTCCTCTTTTTTATCCGGCCCGGACGCCGTCTGTAAGGCGCCCGCTGCGCGGCTACTCGTTGAAGATCACCACGCGGCTGTTGGGCAGGTCCGGAATGTAGACCACGCCGTCGGCTACGCTCAAATCGGCCGGTCCGACCAGCGGCTGCTCCAGATCGAGCTCCACGGGCTCGATCGTGCGGCTCTGCAGGTCGATGCGCGAAATGCCGGCCGGCGACCAGTTCGTCACGTAGAGCGACTTGCCGTCACCCGAGAAGGCGAGGCCGTCGTACTGCCCGGGGACCGTCACGAAGGGTTCGGCCACGGGCTCCTGCAGCGAGGCGATGCGGTAGATCACATGCTCGGCTCCGGGCTTCCCGTCGGGCGAATAGGAGGCCACGTACATCACACCGTCGCGGACCAGCAGTCCGTTCGGACCGGGAATCGACAGCCACAGCTGCGGCTCGCCGGGGTTCGACGGATCGGAGATGTCGATGCGGAAGATCCGGCCCGTGTTGGTCACCGAAGCGTAAAGATCGTTTCCGTCGGCCGCCAGATCGTTCACGAAGAGCTCGCCCTCGGGCAGCGGAATGATCCGCGGCTCGCTGCCCGTCGTGCGCAGGTCGTAGACGACGATCTGGTTCACGTCGCAGATGAAGAGCCAGCCGTCGCGCAGGTACATGCCCCGCGGTGCCGAGAGGTATCCGTCGGCGGGAATCAGCAGGCGCGGCTCCTCGCCCGCCTTGTAGTGGAGGATGTATCCCCGGCCCAGCGTGTTGAGCGGGTCGAGCGGCTCGGAGCCGAAGTTGGCGATCAGCACCCCGCCCTCGTAGGGATAGGTGCTCTCGCAGTAGAGCACGCTCCGGTCGACGATCGTCACGGGAGCCTTCCGCCCGTTGTCGTTGCCGCAGGCGGTCATCAGCAGCGCCGCCATCGGAAGTGCGGCCAGCAGCGTCAGGAGTCTTTTCATACGTTTCGTTTTTTCGGTTTGTTGACAGCAGTCCGCCCGCTCCTCGCGGGAGCGGGCGGGGTAAAGGTACGCATAAGTTTTGGTCCGTGCAACCCCTCCGCGCCACAGCACCGCACGGCGGCCCGCAGCCGCCCGGCCGCCGCGTGCGAAAGGCAGAGAGGCTGCAAGCCGGCAACGGACCGCCCGGAGGAGTACGGACCGCCCGGCACACGGATGCGCAACGCCGGGCCGGTCTTCCGCCGGGCCGGTCTGTCGGCGGAAGCGGTGGGAGCGCACCGGACGAGGGGCAGGCGGTCAGAGGCGGATGATGCGCTCCGAGTCGTCGGCCGGGGGCAGCGGCGCGGGCGTGAAGTCCGAATAGCCGATTGCGATGGCGCACAGCGGCTCGCACCCCTCGGGAATGGGCAGGAAGCCGCGCAGGTAGTCTGCGGCCTGCTCGCCCTCGGGCTCCTCCCTGCGGCAGGGGCGTCCGTTGATGTGGACCCAGCACGAGGCGAGCCCCTCGTCGACGCACGCCAGCTGGAGGATCGTCGCCGAGATGGCGGCATTCTCGCGCCACAGGTCGCCCTTCGCCGTGTCGCCCAGCACCACAACGGCCAGCGGCGCCCCCTTCATGAAGGCCGAGCCGTAGTCGCGCATGGCGGCCATGCGGGCCACCGTCTGCGGGTCGTCCACGACGAGCAGCCGCGTCGTGCGCGTATTGCGGGCCGAAGGGGCCGTGAGGGTCTCGGCGAGCAGGCGGTCCACCACCTCGCGCGGCACCGCACGCTCCGTGAACTTGCGGATCGAGCGGCGTTTTGAAAGCACTTGCTTGAATTCCATAGTCGTTGTCTTTGAGGCTCCGCGGCCGGATGGGGCCCGGAGCGTCGTTTTTGCAAAAATAGTGAAAAAACACTATCTTTGATATTCATTATTCGCAACCCCAAAAAAACACACGCGATGGAATACCGCTTCACGATCGCCCTGATCTACGATTTCGACGGCACGCTCGCCCCGGGCAACATGCAGGAGTACGACTTCATCCCGGCCGTGGGCAAGAGCAACAAGGAGTTCTGGTCGGAGGCCAACTCGCTGGCCGAGCGGCAGGATGCCGACATGGTCCTCACCTACATGGCCCGCATGATCCAGGAGGCCAAGTCGAAGGGGCTGTCGCTGCGCCGCGAGGCCTTCCAGGAGTCGGGACGCCGCGTCACGCTCTTCAAGGGGGTCCGGGAGTGGTTCTCGCGCATCAACCGCTACGGCGAGGAGCGCGGCATCCGCATCCTGCACTACATCAACTCGTCGGGCCTCAAGGAGATCATCGAGGGGACGGAGATCGCCCACGAGTTCCGCAAGATCTACGCCTGCTCGTTCCTCTACGACGTCGACGGCATCGCCTTCTGGCCCGCCGTGGCGGTCAACTACACCAACAAGACGCAGTTCATCTTCAAGATCAACAAGGGCGTGGAGTCGGTTTTCGACTCGACGCTCGTCAACCGCTACATCCCCGAGAACGAACGGCCCGTGCCCTTCAAGCACATGATCTACGTGGGCGACGGCACGACCGACATCCCCTGCATGCGGCTGGTCAAGAACTTCGGCGGACACTCCATCGCGGTCTACAACCCCGACCAGAAGGAGGCCCGGCGCAAGATGGCGTCGCTCATCCACGACAACCGCGTGAACCACGTCCTGCCGGCCGACTACTCCGAAGGTTCGGAGATGGACACCCTCGTGAAGACCATCATCGACAAGATGGACCTCGACGAGCGGCTCGAACGCATGGAGGTCGTCAAATAGCCATGTCGCTCTGGGAACTCCACGCAAGACGGTTCGTGCGCTGGGTGCGGATGATCGGACCGGGCCTCGTCGTGGTGCTCGCCGCGGCGGCGGCCGTCGTGCTGCTCTACCTGCTCGTGGCCGAACACCGGCCGTGGATCGCCGCAGCCCTCGGGGCGCTCATCCCGCTGCGCCTGCACGCCGTGCGGCGCGACCTGCGGCTCGTGCGGCAGCTCTGCCGCCGTCCGCGGCTCCACCTGGCGGCCGAATACCTCGCCGTCGCGGCGCCCTGCCTGCTCGTTCTGCTGCTGCACCGGGCGTGGCT
>ERZ780144.420-NODE-420-length-59261-cov-8.741226_pt1 | contig 59261 bp, 56 predicted proteins | sample MGYA00511380_ERZ780144 | MGnify/ENA primary metagenome ERZ780144 (study PRJEB29588, sample SAMEA1965858) | human gut metagenome | biome: human gut; feature: human-associated habitat; material: faeces | place: Denmark | collected 2008/2010 ... | reverse complement strand
CCCCCCCCGAGCACTGCGTGCGCAGACACTTCAACACAAGCGCCACAAATTTTACAAAACTCATGTGCCTGTTCTGCTTCAAAATTTTTCATAATTACTCCTTTCAATGTTCTTTATTATTATAACAAATTTGATTGCATAATACAACTTTTTTGTATATATTATAATTAAAATTTAAGGAGAGAAATATGAGAAAATCTAACGTTGAGTTGGAAAATGAATTATTTAAGAGTATTTATGACAAAACACCTGATTACATCAAAAATCTTGATTTAATGGATTTTTCAAATGATGGAGAGTTTACTTTTACACTAAAAAAGGACCATTTAAAACCTTATGATAAAGATACAAATCCTGAAGGATTAAACCTTGAAGAATGGTTCGCAAATTATGCAAAAGAAGCAAAGGTTTCAACTGCAGGCATAAGAGGTCCGCAAAACATTTTATATCCTCAGGATACAAGATTTCCTATTAACCTTGCGGGAATTGTACTTGCAACATTAGCAAAAGCACTTGTTGCAAACGAAAAATACAAAGGGAAAGAAATTATAAAAGTTGCAGGTCGAGAAGTAAGATATAATTCTGAGCTTTTTCTTGATGCAATTGCCAGAATTCAGGCTGCTAACGGAATAAGAACATTAGTTCCTAAAGAAAGAAAAACTATTCCGATTTGGCTTGCTTCATTTTTGGCTTTTAAATTAGATTTACTGGGCGGTGAATATATTACATCAAGTCATGGTATTTCAGTCAAAAACGCAACTAAGGACTTAAATTCTCAGGGAAGCCAGTACCTTCCTGAAGAATCAATGGAATTTGTTGAAAAAATACGTCAAATTTTTGATGAAACAAATAAAAACGGAACCTATGAAATCAGGATCGCAGCAAAAAACAACCCGTTGATTGATGAAAAAGTTCTCGGCAATATGGACGACGGAGTAGATTTATATGTAGAATATCTGCAATCAGGAGTTGCTCAAAAAATTAATCTCGATTTAATCAAACAAATTAAAGACAAAATTGTTATTGAAAATGTGGGCGGTTCCGCATACAGAACATTAAGCAGAGTTCTCAACAAACTTGGAATTTCAGATAAATTCACATGGTTTAATATTCAGGAAGATCCGTTTTTCCATTCAATCGGAAAATATGACCATACTCCTAAAGGAGAAAAGGCATTTTATGATTACTCTGTTGACGCTACAGTAACAGCCAAAAGGCAAAACGGAGAAAAATTCTTCCCTGTTATTGAAACACTTCACTACGAAGAAAAATTAACTAAAATGCCTGTCGGAACAGCTGTATTAATTACTGATCCCGACCATGACAGATTAACAATAGCTCAGACCGAATACGCCTGCACAATCCCCGAACTTGAAAAAGCGGGAATTGATTACATAAGATTGAATGAAGATTTAATTCTTACAATATTTACTGCAAATCAGGCATTTTTGATGTTAATGGATTTCTGGGCTAAACAATTAAAATCTCAAGGGTTATGGGATAAGCACCCGCGATTTATGATTAAAACTACAGCTTCCGCAATTTCCTGGGATGAATGGGCTAAAAAACAAGGGGTTAAAGTTGTTAATGTGCCTGTAGGTTTCAAAGAAATTGCAAACATAATGAAAAAAGTCGAATTAAAACTTAAAAATACACCTCAGAATGAAGTTATAATCGACGACGTTTTAGGAAATTCCATAAATCTCGGAGTTAACCCGAGACTGCTGTTCGGGGGCGAAGAATCAGGCGGAATGATTATGGGCACAGAGGAGCTGATTAAGTCCGAAGCGGGAAGATTTGCTATCGCAATGAGAGAAAAAAGTGCTACAGAGGCAATAATCGTCGCATCTGCATTAATATCAAAACTTCAAAGAAAGCAGGTTTCGCTTTCTGAGTATCTGACTGAAATATTTGACGAAAATAATATTATCGGTCGTTTTGATACACGTGTTGATATCGCTTATTACAACGAATCCGAACCTGATATTAACAAATTGAAAGAAGATAAAGCAGCCGGAGAAGCAAAAAGAACAAAAAATGATTTATTCTATCTTTCAATGGCAATAGCTGTCAAAGAAGGCAAAATGACAATTGAAAATGTAAAAGAAGTTTTAAATAACACATTCAAAAGCTTAAACTTTGACAATCTTGTATCAATAAAATTTGTAGGTGACGGAACATATCTGGAATTTACTGATAAATATATCGAAATAAGACCTTCAGGAACAGATGCAAAAACAAAAGCTTACGGCGGAGGCTCAAATAAAGCGGTAATTGAAACTTATGCAAACGTTCTGGGAAATTACTCGGGTGATTTGAATGACTTCCATAGAAAATACGTGTCCGAAGAACTGTACAAAAGCACAAAAGATGAAGCGATGAAATATTATTTGAATTTTGTGGACAAAGATGCAAATAACGAACCATTCGTAATTCCCGATTACAAATTCTAATAAAAAGCCCGTAAAATTACGGGCTTTTTATTTACGAAAATATTTTTTCTTTACACGTTTTTTAAAAGAAGCCTTAGCGTGTTCAATAGCTTCAATTTCGGAAAAATAAACTCTGTTTTCACCGATTTGTTCAGTTATTCCGTATTGCTGCAATTGTTTATGAACTTCTTCATTATTAATTACCATCAATATTTTAATATGCTGCGATTTAAGTCTTAGAACGATATCTTCAAGCGCAAACACTGCTGAAATATCAAGCAGATCATCACTGTCATAAACAAGAATTAAATACCTTGTCCCCAAAAGTTCATCAAACTGAGATATTAACTGGGTTGCAGAACCAAAGAAAAATGCACCGTTTATATGAACAACACGGATTTTATGCCTGTAATCTTTCTCCAAAACTTTTTCAAGGTTCATAATATCTTTATCATAAACTTCTTTATTAACAAGTTTTGCTTTATCTGCGGCTTTTTTGGCGTATAAAAGAGCAGCCAGAGTAATTCCCGCCCCAACCGCAACAATAAGATTATAAAATACTGTCAAAAGAAATACCAGGATTAGGACATACAGATCATCTTTCGGGGCAAGTTTAATAACCTTCAAAAACTTTGTATCAATAATGTCGTAACCTATTTTTATAAGAATTCCCGCAAGAACAGCCAGAGGAATTTCAGCGACAAAACCTGAAAATTTGTATATCAGCAAAACAAGAACAAAAGATGTAACAACGGCAGCCAGCTTTGTTGAAGCCCCTGTTCTTAAAGCCGCAACAGTTCTCATAGTTGCGGCAGAACCGGGCAAAGTACCTGTCAATGCACAACAAATATTGCCTATCCCCTGTGCAGATAACAAAAGTTTAGGCGGAAGCTGTACTTTTGTAATAGAAGTACATACAAGCCCTGTTAAAAGACTTTCTGATGAAAGTATTACCGCAAGAGTAATTGCATAGTGAAAATATGTAATTAAATCATGCAAATTTGTCTGCGGCATAGTTATTGCAGGCAGAGAAACTGAAATTTCGGAAATCTTTGAAACCTGCAGTCCTGTTTTTATGGAAATAAGCGTACATATAATTAACGCAAGAATTTGTGAAGGAATATACTTATTCCACTTTTTAGGGAATAAAAACACAATAAGCAGTGTCAATGCACCTATAGCAAACGCTTCAATATTAACCGAACTCAGCGATTTGCAAATTGTCTCGATGCTTTCAATTGTATTTGAACAAGGGGAGATTCCAAGAAGCGGATTTAGCTGCATAATTATAATAATCACGCCTACACCGTTCATAAAGCCCGATATAACAGGATAAGGCACGTATTTAACAATTTCAGGCAGTTTGGTAAGCGAAAGCAGTATTTGAATTATCCCTGCAAGAAATACGATAAATACAACAGCCCCTAAATCTTTATTCAAAGCATGCATTACAGATGCGACAACAATCGCAACAGGACCAGTTACACCTGATATCATAGGAATTCTTGTTCCCAGAATTCCCGCAACAAATGATAGTATAATTGCACCCCATATCCCTGCACTCGCACCAAAGCCAGTAGCAACCCCGAAAGCCAATGCCTGAGGCAATGTTATTATTGCGGCATTAAGACCGCCTAATATATCCCCTGCAAAAATTTGTAACTTATTTTTCAAATCCATGCAACTATTATAATTAATCTTTATGGTATAATCAACCTATGAAGTTGAGAGAGATTTATTCCGGCGGCAAAACAGTTATATCTTTTGAAGTTTTTCCGCCTAAATCAGATATTGATAAACTTTTACAAGAAATAAAAATTCTGGAAAAACATAATCCTGCATTTATCTCTTTAACTTACGGAGCAGGAGGAAGTGAGAATAAATCATTTAATTTATTAAAACACATTAAAAGTACAGGCGTGAATGTTATGCCTCATTTTACCTGCATCTCAAGCAGCAAAGAAAGCATAGAAGCCGATATGAAAAAACTCGGCGATATAGGGATAGAAAATATACTTGCTCTTAGAGGCGATATTCCTGAAAATAATGAATTATGCCGTAACGATTTTCGTTATGCAAACGAGCTTGTAAGTTTCATCAAAGCTAAAACGAATTTTTCAACAGGGGTTGCGGGTTATCCAGAAGGACACATAGAAAGCCCGGATTTAAAAACAGATATTGAAAATCTTAAGAAAAAAGTTGATGCAGGGGCAGATGCAATTTTTACACAATTATTTTTTGATAATGATTTATTCTTTGACTACGTAAATCGTGTAAGAAATGCAGGAATTGAAATCCCGGTAATTGCGGGAATTATGCCGGTAATAAGCGAAAAACAGGTAAACAGAATGATTTCTATGGCAAATATTTCGGTTCCCGATAAGCTGAAACAAAATATTCAAAAATTCAAAGGGAAAGATTTAATTGCTTTCGGCATAGAATTTGCAAGCAGCCAGTGCAGTGCTCTTATTAAAGAAGGAGTTAAGGGACTGCATTTTTTTACACTGAATAAGTCATATTCAGCAAATAGAATTTTAGATAATATAAAGGAAGAAATATGAAAAATTTAAACAAACACATTGAACATACTCTTTTAAAACAGGATGCAAAACTTGAAGATTTTATAAAATTGTTTAAAGAAGCAAAAGAACACAATTTTTTAGGCGTATGCATCAACCCTGCCTATGTCAAACTTGCCAAAGAACATTTAAACGAAACAGATGTAAAAATTGTTACTGTTGCGGGTTTCCCGCTCGGAGCCGACAGGTCCGACGTTAAAGCTTTTGAAGCAGGCAGAGCAGTTGAAGACGGTGCCGATGAAATTGATATGGTAATTAATGTTACGGCAATAAAAAATCAAGATTATGATTTTGTTGTCAAAGATATTAAGGCAGTAAAAGAAGCTTGTAAAAATAAACCGCTAAAAGTTATTCTTGAAACAGATTTACTAACAAAAGAAGAAATTAAAAAAGCCTGTGAATTATGTATAGAAGCTAAAGCAGACTTTGTTAAAACATCAACAGGATTTGTAAAAAACGGCGTAGGAGCAAAAGCAGAAGATGTTAAACTTATGTATGAAACAGTTTCTCCATACGGATTGAAGGTAAAAGCATCAGGCGGCATAAGAGATAAAGAAACTGCACTGAAAATGCTTAATGCAGGTGCCGAACGTCTAGGGACAAGTTCAGGTGTAAAAATAGTTTCATAGAGATTGATTATGCTATAATAATAATTAAAAAAGGTATAGCATATGGGTGATGAAGATAAACAATTTGATGCCACCCCGAGAAAACTCGAACAGGCAAGAAAAGAAGGTCAGGTTGTCAAATCTAAAGATTTTTCAACAGCTTTATCGCTGCTCATATTATTTTCCGTAATTTTCGGTCTTGCACCTTTTGTCTGGGATCAAATTGTGCAGCTTTATACGCTTCTTTATGAGCAAATTCCGAACGGACATCTGTCGGAAATCGGAATGACTTATATAACGACCGTTACAATAAAATGCGCTGTTTTAATTATAGGTCCGATACTTTTTATTGCCTGGTTTGTGGCAATTATGGCAGACTTTATTCAGGTCGGACCTCTTGTTGCAACTGCGCCTTTAATGCCTAAACTCGACAAACTTAATCCGACAAAATATTTTAAAAATATTATGTCAATAAAAACTTTATTCGAGTTATTTAAAAATATTTTAAAAGTTGTTTTATTGGGCTATATAGGCTGGAGCGTCTACATGGAGCATATAGAAAGTATATTGATGCTTGCGGCCATAGATAACAATTTTGCCGTTATGATAGAATTCGGCAAACTTATAACTGACTTTATATTTAAAGCCTGTATTGCGTTCTTGGTAATTTCTGCTGCTGACTACGGGGTTACCAAATGGAAGTTTTTGAAAGACCAGAAGATGTCATTCAAAGAAATTAAAGACGAATACAAAAACACGGAAGGCGATCCTAATGTTAAAGCAGCATTGCGCCAAAGACGTATGCAAATGCTGCAAAAGGGTATGATGGATGCTGTTCCCGACGCTGATTTTGTAGTAACCAACCCGACACACATTGCATGCGCGCTGAAATATAAAGCAGAGGAAATGGCTTCACCAATGCTTATAGCTAAAGGGACAGAGTTGATCGCGAAAAAAATTATAGGAATAGCCAGAGAACACGGAATTCCCGTTATTGAAAATGCGCCTGTAGCCAGAGCTTTATACAAAATGGTGGACTTAAACCAGCAAATACCGCCCGAGCTTTACAAGGCAATCGCAGAAATCTTACTTTTTGTATACAACTTGAAAAATACTACAAATAAAGGTAAAATAAAGTAAATTCTATGATAAAATAGTTTTATAATCATGGTTATGCAGAATAAAAATAAATTACAAGAATATATAGACATAGTTCAAAAAGTCGCGAAAGTAGAACACAGAAGAATTCCTTCTCATATGGTTGATTATGAGGAATTAGTGTCAATTGGTATTCTGGCAATTCAGGTTTTGATAAAAAACAAAACACCTGAGCAGTTAGAAAGATATAACTCTGCTTATATTGCAACAGCCGTAAGATGGGCTATAAGAAACGAATTAAGAATTAGATATAAATGGTATTCTTTAAAACATAAGTCAGAAGATGAATATACAGAGGAAGAAGCAGTTGAAGGAATGGATATGCAGAAAGCGAAAGTTCGTGAAGCTGTTTATGAAACAATTCTTTCTATTGACGGATTAGCAGCCGCAGCAAGCGATAACGATTCTCCTTTTGACTTTTTGAAAGACCCTCATGCACAACCTGATGAAAATGCAGAAATTACGGAAATGGGCAGAATGATAAGAGAAGCAATAGCAAAACTTCCCCCAAAAGAAAGAACTGTTGTGGAATACAGATTTTACCGCAATATGCAGGTTAAAGACATTGCAAAACAGGTCGGACTGTCTTCATCACGTGTTACCCGCATTGTTCAGGCATCTTTGAACACTGTAAAAGAATACCTGAATGCGAAAGGGCAGTACGGATACTAATCAATAACCCTAATACGGCCATCGTCTTTAATTTCTATAGGAGCATTTAGTTTTTTGATATAATCACAAGTAAGTTTGTCTTTATCAAAATCAAATTTTTCGTCAATTTCACCTTTTTCTACTTTATTAGATATTAAGTTATCACCGCCTGATGCAAAGAAATCATCTGTTGCCACTGTATAAATCTTATTAGGATCTGGATTATTTATATCTATAGGAATTTCTTTTCCTGATTTGTCAATAAACGTTGCAGACTTTATTTCTCCGTTTCTTGTAACAGTATATTTTAAGCCCGAAGGAATAACTATGCTCGGTTTATTTCCGGGGTTAATAAAGGATTTTGCACCGTTTTTCAACGAATCCACTACTTCTTTTTCTGTTAATTTTATTTTTACCATACTATTTTTTAACGGTACAACTTCAAATACCTGACGGGAATCTAAAGGTCCTGCTTCAAAGAAACCTCTTATGTTTCCTACATTAATCAAAGCTAAATCAGTATCGAATTCATGTCTTACAGCATCCATAATAAAAAATGCATTTGGATTAGGATCTATAAGTCTGTTTTTTGTAGGTCCTGTAGCTGATTTAATTTCACCAAGATATTCCGGTTTGCCTAAAATATGGTCAAATACACCTTTTAAAACTCTGTTACGTTTAAAATTACTGGAAGGAGTGACATTATTTTGTGCTTTAACTATAATACCTTTTTCATCATCCCACGTAATTTTTAAATCACCGAAATATTCACCGTCTTTTCCTGCCTGAGTGATAATTACCGGTTCGTTGGATTTTGAATACAATAGGTTTTTGCCTTCCTGAATGCCTTCAAGCAAATCATGGGTATGTCCGCCTATTATAATATCAATTCCGGAAGTTTCTTGTGCAAGTCTCTGGTCTTTTGCAAGACCACAATGAGAAAGTAATATTACTTTATTAATTTTTTGTTGTTTATATTCATCAATTTTTGTCTGAACATCTTTCAATGTTTTTTCAAAATCATCAACACCTATTTGCTTTCTAGAGTCATTATCACGAATTCTTTCATGCAAATCAGGAGGAGCAAGACCTATAATTGCATATTTATGACCGTTTTTTTCAATTACAAATGACTTTTCAATAACTCCGTCGAGAGGGTTTCCTTTAGGAATTTGCAAATTCATACCCAAACTTTTAAATTTTGCACCTTTTTTACTTTCAGCTATTTCCGGCGGGTTTGCATCATATTCATGATTGCCGTCAGAAGTTGCATCTACACCGAGACCATTCATATATGTATTTGCGGCTTGTACAATATGTAAATCAGCCCCTGCGGAAATATCTCCGGCAGCTAGAACTAACTTATCTGCGGATGAGGATTTAGATTGAGAATCATAAAATTTCTTCGCGCTATATATACGTGCCATATTTCCTATACGACCATGGTTATCATTTATATAAAAAATATCTGTCTGCGTATAATCAGGGGCTGAATATTTGGGAGCTGATGTCACGGACGATTTAGAGTATTCCGGAGTTTTAGTCTGCGTTTTATCAGCTTTTTCAAAAGTATCCTGTTTTGCCTGAGGCATCGGCTGAGGCTGCTGTGACGGCTGTGTGTATGCTGCCGCTGCTGCCTTAAATGAAACTTTCGGTAAGCTGTTTATTGTTAAATTCATATTTTTTCACCCTTTTATTTAAATTAAATAACTGTCATCAATATTTTTTTTGCTAAAAAATGACTTAATGTAAATAAACATTAAGCCGCTTGTTTCATCTGAGATTGTTTCTTTAACTCCTTGTAAGTCTTTAATCCTTCAACCCAGTTTTCAACAAGATTTACATCATTTGCAACAACAGACTGCGGCAATGCAGCATGGTGAATTTTCGGAAGTAAGTAATCCTCCGAATATTCAATAGGTTTTGATACATTATCATCAGTGTCATTGCAGATAAATATCATTTTTCCGTCTTTGTCTGTCTTAGTTCCGATAATTGTTATTTCATGACCGTTTATAATTGTATTGGTATTATCGACCTGTGTATAACCGACAATTACGTTTTCGCCTAAGTTTAATGCATCAGTAATCTGTTTTTTCATAGTATCAAAGCTTGTTTCGTACCCGATAAGTTTCGCATTTTCATCAACAGTCTGATAAGTAACAGAAATTTTATTTTTATCTTCAACAACAGATTCTGTAAAGGTTTTTTCGAATTCAATTAATCCTTTATCATTCTGATTGAATTTACCTGCGCGCTTATCTGTTAAGCTGTCGTAAGATTGCTGTGAACCGACCTGCATGAATGTAGACTGCATCAAAACATCTAACGGAGAACGTTCAAGCCTGTCCTTGTCCACGGTTTGAATAAATGCTCTTACAATTGCATTTTTATCAGGAGCAAATTTCAATGTTGCTCTGTCAAAATCGTGTGCTTCGTAAGGTATTTCAAAAGCATTCAAAAGCCATATTGCATCAAGCGTATTATCTGCGAGATTATTCATTTTAATAGTTTTCTTGACGCTCATCTCCTGCGAGCTCAAGCCTTCTGCAAATCTTGCAAACTCTGCAGGATGCTTATCTGCTAAGTTAAACTCGATACTCGAAGCAACACAGGTGCCTGAATGTTCAACATTAATTTCAGCAGCTTTATCACCTGCTGCGGCTTCGACATTTGCTCTGTATTTATCCGGGATGTTGCCGAATTGCTGGGTAATAATATGAGGATCCGCAAGAGTTTCAATTGTGTCTTTTAAGATAACATTATTGCTTAATCCTTGTGCACGCTGTGTTGTTGCAATTTTGTACAAGTTATCAAGAGTTGTTGAATTATCGTTAGAATCAGCATTAAGTAAAATGCCTGTTTTCAAAAGAGTATTTAACTGTTTTTTTGTATCCCTGTCAGAAATCTTCAATAATTCATTATATTTATTTTTTTCGTCTTTCGAAGAAAGTTCCGTTCTGAACCTTGATGCAGTAAGTGCAGCATTATACGGAACCTGCGACATTATGGGATTTGAAGTGAAAGAAGGCTTAGTTTCTGCGGCATGCTCATTTTTATTAACCCCCGTAGCCTTAACAGACTTTACTGTGTTATAATTATTATATTGCTGGGTATTAATGTTTAATGAATACACAATTTCACTCCACTACTACTTATTATAATAAAAAAATAAAATGGAAAAAATTTGCTATATTCATTATATTTTAATTAACAAATGTTACAAACAGGAATAAAGAATTTGAAAATCAAACCGCTGACAAAAGAGCAACTAATAATATCAGTTGACAGGCTTACAAGATTTAAAGATACCGAAACAAAGTACCTGAGGGTATTTAAGGACATAATTATTAATAACCTTATTGAACCGAAATTAAAAAAACAGGAACTGGATAATATGGATTATCAGGAACTTACAGAGCTAGCAGAAAGTGTTATTAACAGTTCTTTTCCTGATAAAAATGATGATTTGCTTATCAACCAAAGACTTTATGATTATGAGAATTCTGTATTTAAGCTTAACGAAAACACTAAAAAACTTTTACAGAACAGGATTAACTATAAATATATTATAAAGATTATGCCCGAAAATATTCCGAACAATCTTAAATGGCTTAGAACACTCGGATATACGGTTCCTGATGAAAACACATACGGATTTCCCGTAAGAAAATTATTATTATGCGAAGGAATAACCGAAGAAACTTTGCTTCCTGTATTCTCAAAAATTTGTGGTTATGACTTTAACAAAAACGGAGTATACATAATATCTGCAGGAGGGAAAAATCAAGTAGTTAAATATTTTTACAGCTTTGCAGACAGACTTAAAATACCTGTTTTTATTCTGCTCGACAACGACGCAAAATCAAACTTGGAAGAAATTAAGCCAAAGTTAAGAGAATTCGACAGAATTCATCTGCTTAAAAACGGAGAATTTGAAGATATGCTGCCGAATTCACTAATCATAAAAACACTTAATTATGCAACACAAAATATTTCACTTGCTCCAATAGAAGGGCTTGAAAACTGTCCATCGAAAGTAGAGTTTTTAGAAGAATTTTTTAAACACAGGGGACTGCATGAATTCAAAAAAGCTGAATTTGCACAGCTTGTTAAAGAAAAGATTTACGATATAAATGACATTTCGCAGGAAATTAAAGACATAATATCAGAGCTGACAAACATTCAGACAGCTTGTTAGGAAAACTCCCGCAGTTTAGCGGGAGAAGGAATGAAAGTAAGTGCGCGTTGAGCACACTTATTTCAGTATAAAATTTTATCTTCAATTCGTTCTATACGGGCTTCAAGCTCATTAATACGTTTTTCTTGGGCTTGGTATTTTAAATCCAGTTCTTTTATTGCGTTAATCATAGCAAAAAACATATCTTCAAAACGGATTGTCAAAAAGCCGTCTGTGCCTTTTTTTACTGCATCAGGAAAGACTTTTTGCAAATCCTGTGCAATTACACCGACATGAGGGGTTTTAGTTTCGTCTTTCTTAAAGGTATAGTTAAAGACTTTCAGTTGTTTGATTTGGTCTAAGCCTGATTGACTTTCTTTGCCCACATATTTTAAACGACGATCAGAATTAATAAAATTAGGTGGGAATTCCGGTATTGCTACGTTTTTTAATTCAAGTTGTTTATCATAATGCTTTGCACGGAAAATACCTAGTTGATCAGCATTATATGCAAATCCCCAAACATACCCCTGAACAACAAGATCAGCATTTAAGTAAGCTATTGCCCTATTATTGCTCGGATTTTTATGCAATTCGAATATACTGTTTGTAGAGATTGTTCTAGTATCCCAATAGTTTCTAAAACTGCCTCCTGAACCGAAATATAAACTTTCCGTTGATGTATCAGTGCGTTGTACGGAATCTAAAGGTCCCGAATTAGCTCCGATACAGGTTTTGTTGGAACCTGTAACGTATTGGCAAGCGTTAGCACCTATAGCAACAGTATTATTACCTCGAGCTACGGTATCAGCTCCCAATGCAACTGAAAATTCTCCGAATGATTGTGCTCCATCACCTATAGCTATTGAACCTGGTCCATCAGCTGTTGTAACGCGACCACTAAAATCGCCTGTATAACTACCAATTGCTATCGAACTTTCTCCGCTAGCTATAGTTTGATTTCCAATTGCAATAGCATCATCATGCTTAGTATGAGATTGTAGGCCAATTGCCACAGAAGTATTGTTGTCTGCAATAGCGCCACTACCAATGGCTATAGAACTGGTTCCACTCGCTTTTGAACTTGAACCGAGAGCTATGGAAGCTTCGTTAGAAGAAACTGAGCTTCCTCCGATAGAAATAGAATCATGTCCACTTGCATCAGCACTGCTGCCTAATGAAACTGACTGCTCGCCGGATGCTTTTGCATAACGACCGATAGAAATTGCATTATTCGCAAATGCAAGTGATTCACCACCGATGGAAACAGAACCTGAAGAGGAATGACGGGAGCTCTCGTCATAATTACTACGGTAACCGACTGCAACATTATAACTACCACCATCGTTATCTCGTAAGGAATCATAACCGATGGAGGTGTTATATTGACCCCAAGTAGTATTATACTGTGAATAATCACCGACGGCAGTATTATAACTGTTACTTGAGCCTAAATACTTTAAACTTTCATAACCGACTGCAACATTATGGCTGCCTTCAGTTAAACTGTAAAGTGAATTTGCTCCTACAGCCGTATTGTATTCGCCGATGGTGTTTGAATTCATTGAATACCAGCCAAGAGCTGTATTATAACTACCATTACTATTATATAAAGTATCCTGACCAACAGCAGTATTATTAGAGCCAGTTGTATTATTCCGCAAGGATGAAGTGCCTAAGGCATTATTACCTTCTCCGCTTATATTATTCATTAAACTGCCCTGACCAATCGCCGTATTACATTCGCCTGTTGTATTATTAGTTAAAGTCTGTGCTCCAATCGCCGTATTATCTGAACCGCTTGTATTAGATTCTAATGAGTTGATTCCAAAAGAACTTAAACGTGTCCCGCTATTAGAAGACAAATCTCCACTGCCTAAAACAATATTGTCTCCTATCATCTGAAGACGCCCTAAGTTGGTGTTATCTCGTTTAAAAGAAATATGAACCGGCAAGGAACTGCTGGAGGTTAAAATTAAACGAGCGGCATCATCAGTTTCCAGTTTATTAGGCTGACCAATCATAGCAACCTGACTTTCGCCTGCTCCAAAATAGGCGTCGGATAAATTCTCTGGTGAATAGCGCCAAGGGGACGAACTGTCTGCCTTGCTCCGTGTTGTCATTACAGGCGCCATAGCTGCCAAAATGATGCTCATGATGAGCATTACTACCATCATTTCCGCTAACGTAAAACCCAAGCGTGCCGCTTGACCCGACAATAATGGTTTGAATAAACTGTCAAAATATTGACTGGAAGCTAAAAAGTGCCCCCCCCCCGACTTTTGATGTTAAGTAATAATTTTTTCATACTTCCACTCCTTTTTTTTAATTATTTACGATGTTTTTATATTTTTAAAGGGAGTAACACGTCACATAAAAAAACAAAAGAGATTATAAATCTCTTTTGTAAAATGGAGTTTAAATCTAAAGAATTTATTAGTTTCCGACTAATCTCAATGCTTCTTGAAGCAATTCTTTTTGAGAAGAAATAAGTTTGTTAGAAACTTCCATTTGTAATTTTGCCATTTGGTAATATGAAATATTAGCTTTAAAATCCGCATTAGACATTTCTAAAAGTCCTGAACGAATTTCACCGACACCTATCAACGGTTTTCCGGACTCTTCTGTTTCAAGAAACTGACCTGGTTTAAATTCATATAAAGCCGCAGGATTATGGAAATTTCTTGTAGTAACTCTGTATAAAGGAACTGAACGTTTGCCGCCATCTGCTTTACCGTAAATAGTACCGTCCCCTTTAATTTCATAATCGTCATATTTACCTAAATACTTTCCGTTGTTAGGGTCAATCCACATTTTAATATTAGTGGTCGGAATATCCAGGGCTCCGCCTTTCATTGCGGTTTCCTGATAGAGATCAGAAGCTACGGATTTTGTTCCCTGCATAATTTCACCTTTATCGTTCAGAATATATCCCTGAACAGTATTACCGCTTCTGTCTCTATAAACACCCTCTTTGTCAAAAGTAAATTCACCAAGTCTTGTATAAATACTTTTTCCTTCAGCATTCTTTACAAGGAAAAAGCCTTTACCTTCTAAAAAAAGATTTTCATTAGAAGTACCGGGAGTTGATTTTCCCTGACTCATTTTTTTATCGTAATCGTCAGAAATAGCACCGCCAAGGAATGTTTTAAAATTAACCTGTTGTTCTCTGAACCCTGGAGTATAAACGTTAGTCATATTACTTGCAATAACATCCATCCAGTTTGTAGTTGATTTTTGGGTATTCAGAGCCGTTATAAACGAATCATTCATTGCTGTTCTCCTTATTGTTTTTGCGTCTTTCCTGCTGTTGCTGGCGGGAATTACTATAGCTTAACTCCGAGTATGGCAGATTTTGATCATCAAATCTTTGTTTTAAGAAAGAAATATTATTTTTTAAATATTGTTCTACCGCTTTATCTCCCGGTATAAAGTTAGCCGCAAGGCTTCCGTCTTTATTCACTTTTATAATGACAGAAACATCTTTGTCAAAATCAATTCTGAACGGCTGATTTGTTTTCATAGATTCTGAAAGTTTATCCATCAGAACTGAGGATACCTGTACATTTTTTTGAACATTTTCCGAATTATTAACCATAGCATCGCTTATTTGGGAAGCAATACTTTTCATAGACATATCAGTATTTTGAACCAGATTAGCAAAGAAATTCGCGTCGCTGTCAGACATATTAATTACATCGTAATCTATAGTTGATGCTGAGTTAATAGTACTCATAAGGTCTTTGGTATTTAAAAGATTTTGAATATTTTGGGACAAAATTGACTGCCCTTCATTATGGTATTTATAATCTGTAAAATTTATACCGCCTTTATAAATATCATCAGGAACTATATCATCAGGATTTTGTAAATCTTTTGAAAGTTTATTTGCCTCTTTGTTAGTATCTTTTTCAGATGTTTTTTTATCGTCTTTTATTTCAGAGGTATCTTTTTCTTTTACTTCCTCTTTTTCTGAAGCTGTTTTCATCTCTTCATCAAAAGATTTCTCGGTTGTTTTAGAAGTACTGCTTGTTTTAGATTTTGATTGAGTTGAGCTAACATCCGATGTGCTTGCTGTCGCAGTTGCTGAAGATGTACTGACATTCATTTTAATAACTACCTCCGTCTATCTCTTCTAACTTTTTGAGGATTTCCTCTTCTTCGATTTTTTCCTGACTTTGTCTGAAAAATCGAGTGACACCGAGTTCCGAATACTGTTTCAGTTCTGCGGCTTTTTCTTCTGCGATGTAAGCTTCTCTATGCTTTTCTTTGTGCTTTTCAAGAACCTTTACACCTTGTTCGAGTTTTACAAGTTTAGCCTTTTCTTCATCAAGCTTTCGTTGAGCATCAGCTCTTATTTCTTCAAGTTTTTCTGCTTTATCCCAAAGATGCTGTAAATACTTATCATAAGTTTCATACATCATAGGATCAGCCTGACGCATATTCAGTTTTGTTGTCCTGATTTCTTCTTCGTTTTTTCTGATATTTTCTTCCGCAATATAAACTGCTTGTTGAGCTTTTTGAACAATATTCAGTTGTTCTTCTTTTTTACGAATTCTGAACTCAAGAACTTTTTGCAATCTGTACCTGAAAGGCATGTTATACCACTCTTTTGAGATAATTATGACTTATTTTCAGAGTGTTATAAACATCTATATGTATGATATTAATGATGCAGGCTTAAAAGTCAATCTAATATCGTAACGCCTGTAGTCATCCCGCGATTTGTATTGGATCTGTAATAACCTCTGTTAGTCCTTATATCAGTTGACTGTCCGTTACCCATCATTGCACGTTCCGCCTCAAAATAATCCATATAAGCAGGATCCATTGCAGGAGTAAAACCTGTAGGCATGCCTGTAAACTGATTTTTAAAATTTCCCCAGAGCGTATTTTGCCAGCCTGCGCCTGATGAGCCTGTAAAAATCGGCGGCCGATATGAATTTTCGGCGGAATAATCTCCGTAATTTCCGTTATATGGCTGATTATAAGTTTTATAATTTTTTGCTGCACTTTTGACGGTTGATAAACGTTCTTTCAAATCTCCGGTTTGGGAAGCTCCGAACAATTTTTGTTCTAGTCTTTCGATACGGCTTTTCGGAGTTTCATATTCATATGTTTGAAACAAGAGTTTACGTTCAAGTTTATCAAGCCCTGACAATTGGTTCGCAACCAATTTTTCATTATTATCCGCCATACTTCTTCTGACATTGGTTTTATATATTACAGGTCGTCTGTAATAGTTACCGGGGTAGCGATTATTGTAATATCTGTTATAATGATAAGGATTGCGGTTATAGTAATACCCGTTATTATAGTAATTATTATATCTTGGCGGTCTATAATAGCCATGGTTCATATAGCGGTAATTCGGAGAATAATAATATCCGTTATTGTAATTACCAAATCCGAATATATTTGATAAAATACCCGCATGGGCAGAACCCGCAAAAAGTAAAAGAATACCTGACAATAAAATTATTTTTTTCATTTAACCTCACCTCTGTAAAAGTGAGGTTAAACGAATAAGAAAAAATTAGCTATTGTCCCTTAAGGCAATCTGAGCAGACAATAATTAGTATGTCATTTCCCAATTGTCATTTAAGATTTTGCCGAAACAGCCGTAATCGCTTGACGTACTTTTTGAACAGTATGTATCAAACAGCTTATCTCTTTCATCCTCTGATAAAGGAGCTGAAGTTCCCAAATCATCCATTAAACCGTTCTTATAAAAACACATTGTGAACAAATCGCGGCCTAAGATATTAGGACCTTTATGACCGTTTACATCAACCATAATATGACCTAAGCGTTCCCCGTCCGGAGAATAAAACAATCTTATCGAAGCACCGCTGGCAATAACATAAGAAGTTTTGACAGTATACGGAGAACCTAAACTTCCGCCCGTAAGTTTACGGTAAGAAGTCTGTTCCAAAAAACAAGGTGTTAAAGAATTCTCACAAGTTTGGACTACTTTAAAATAATTTGGCACAAAACTGTTAAGCGCATCTTGCGATGTTAAGCCTGCTTCCGCCAGATTTAAAGCGTTTTTTTCAGTCTGATACTGAACAAATGCCTGTGACATTTCATTATAAACTTTATGCAGCTGGGTTACATAACTTTGACGCTGATAGTTTTGCATCAAAGAAGGAACAGTCATTGCAGATACGACACCGATAATTCCTAAAGTTACAAGAACTTCTGCCAGTGTAAATGCAGGTTTAGGAGCTGCTAAACTGCCCCCCCCCCGAGCACTACATGCGGAAATGACTGTTTTACGTTAAATCTTTTCATAATTGCTCCTTTCAAATTTTATTACATATTCATTATAACATATATGTTAAGATTTTGCACTTGATAAATAATTATGTTAAAAACATATTATGAAAAAAAGAGTTATTGCATATTTACATACACATTGGGACAGAGAATGGTACAGGGAATTTGAAGTTTTTAGATTAAGACTTTTAAGGGTATTCGATAATGTATTAGATTTACTCGAAAATAATAAAATTCCGTCTTTTTATTTTGACGGACAGGTTTGTGCACTATTGGATTATCTTGAGATAAGACCCGAAAAAGAACAAATTATAAGAAAACTAATTGCCGAAAAAAAATTATTTATAGGCCCTTTTTACACTCTTGTTGATGAATTTCTCACAGACAGAACAGTATTTGAAAAAAACCTTGAAATTGGATTAAAAATTTCAAGAGATTTCGGATGTACCGATTTTATAGGCTACCTTGCAGATACATTCGGACACAGCAAAAATATTCCTCCTATACTAAAAAGTTTCGGGATTGACAAATGTGTTGTGTGGCGAGGATGCGGCGACATCCCCTCAGAATTTACTTTTAACGGAACAGACACAGTTAATTTAATTCGCGGCTACTTTATGGACATATTTTCTGCACCTATGACTATTGAAAAAAAAGCAGAATGGCTGAAAGGGAATTTAGATAAAATTGCGGAAAAATCAGGAGATTATTTACTTCTGCCAATTGGGGCAGATCATTTAGGAGTTGAAACTGATATTGCAGAACAAATCAACAAAGTTAACTCTTTGTTAGAACACTATGAAATCAAGCTTTCAAATCCCTTTGAATACTTTGAACTTGTAAAAGATAATTTCAAACAATTTGAATGGAACGACGAATTACGCGATAATTCTTTAACATTTATATTACCCGGCTCATATTCGGCAAGAATGAAGCTAAAACAATACAACGTGAAGTGCACATACCTTCTCGAACAGGCTGACAAATTACAAAAAAAATACGGCGTGCAATATGGTGCAGTCATTGAATATGCTTATAAATTGCTTCTTAAAAATCAGGCTCACGACGGAATTTGCGGATGTTCAACCGATTTGGTGCACCGTGAAAATATTACACGCTATGAAAAAATTATTCAGATTGCAAATACAATTATCGAAGAGTTAAGGCTTAAACACAATTTTAAAACTCCAATCATGCAAAGCAAAGATTTATTGCCTGAATATAAAGTTATTTCAAAGCATTTCGGGGTAGAAAATTCACTTCTTTATGACACGCAAAAAATTCCTGTAACAGAAGATTTTACTGATATTTATACATTAAAGTCTGCCCCTGCCGTAAAATCAACCATAAACTTTGAAATAAAAAACGGAAAAATTCGTATCGGAAATATTGAAATGGAATTTGTCCGCTTTAAAGACGAAGGCGATACGTATAATTTCGGAGCAGTTGAAGATGATAAAGGCGAAAGAGCAGAAGTTTATTCCTTCAAAAACAACATAATTAAAACAAGTTTTTTTGATATTCAGGTTGAGCCGTACGGTGAATTGATAAACTTTAAAATTGAATGGGATAACAAACTTAAAAACAGGTTATGGCAGGTAAAATTCAATCTCAAATCCCCTGTTACAGAAACATACTCAGAGGATTTAAACTCAATTATTAAAAGAGAATTTGATCCTGAATATAATATGAGAAAACACCTGCCAAAAGTCAGAGGTATTGAAGTCAAAACAAATTTTGCACCGATGCAAAGATATGTCGGCACACAGGGATTTGGCGTAATTACACAGGGACTTACAGAATACGAAGTTAAAGGAAAATCTCTGCTTATAACTCTTTTGCGAAGTACCGGTGTAATTTCAAATCCTAAAAATCCGTCGCGTTCAACTCCTGCAGGTCCGCCGATAGAAGTTCCTGAAGCTCAACAATCAGGGAAAAATTCAGCTGAATTCTCGGTAGGATTTTTTGAACCGGCTGAATATCAAAAATATATTGATACAGTATTTCCGCCTATGGTATAGGAACTTAAATCCCTGCACATGTGCAAAAAAAAAACCCTATCTTTCGATAGAGTTTGGAATTCTTTTTTAGTAATTCCTCGTGTGTGTAGAAGGTTAGTGTGTAGTAGGTAGTGTAAATAGTTAGTGTGTGTTAAATTTATATCTCGTGTTTATTTAATCTTGTTTATTGCTTACATATTAATAAAGTATTTTTTAAGTATATAATTGCTATATCATATTTATTTCTTTACATTTATTTACAAAGTTCTGTAAAGACAGATTGTAAAGCTTTTTCATACTTCAAGTCGCAAAAAATTGTACGAAAATAACATTTTATTCTTAAATCTTTCCCATACCTCCCTTAGTAATTAATATATTCCCTGTTTTTTATAAAATTAACACTATTTTTAGAAAAACATCTATAATTTTACAAAAGCCCGTACTCAACGGCTTTACTTAATCTTAATTTGCAAACTATTGACCTTTTTTTAAAAAAGTATTCTAATAAAAAAAGATAGTTAGAAGGAAAGAGGTCTACATGAAAGAATTTATGCATACAAGATTAGACAACAGAAATTTTACGGATGAAGATATTAAAGGATATATTAAAGAATATAATATCAAGTTTATAAAACTTCAGTTCGTAGACATAAACGGACAGGTGAAAAATCTGTCTATTCCTTCAGAACATATCGAAAAAATTCTTGCAAATGAAATTATGCTTGACGGTTCGTCTATCAAGGGCTTTAGAAGCATTGAAACATCAGATATGTACTTCTATCCCGATAAAAACAGTTTCCAGATTTTACCCTGGAGAAATAAAGACGGAATACAGGCTGCACGTCTAATTTGCGACATTTACAATGCTGACGGCACGCCTTTTGAGGGCTGTCCGAGATGTAACCTTAAAAGGGTTATGAAAGAAGCTGAAAAAATGGGATTTTCTATGAATATCGGTCCTGAAGCGGAATTTTTCCTTTTCAGCAAAGATACAGATGGCAAAATTACATTACAAACCTCTGACAGGGCAGGTTATTATGATGTAGGTCCTGATGATTTAGGAGAAGATGTCCGTTCCGATATCGTTTTAACGTTACAGGAAATGGGGTTTGATATAGAAGCCTCGCACCATGAAGGAGCTGACGGTCAGCATGAAGTCGATTTCAGATACACAGATATCCTCAGTGCCGCTGATAATGTTGCAACGTTTAAAATAGCAGTTAAAGCTATTGCAGCTAAACATAATTTACATGCTACATTTATGCCAAAACCGATTTACGGTATTAACGGTTCCGGTATGCATTGTAATATCTCATTGTTTAAAGACGGTAAAAACGCTTTTTACGATGAAAAATCAGAATATCAGCTTACAGATATAGCAAAATATTCAATAGGCGGTATGTTAAAACACGTTAAAAGTATTACGGCAATCCTAAATCCGACCGTAAACAGTTTTAAACGACTGGTTCCGGGGTATGAAGCTCCGGTATATCTTGCCTGGTCGCTGGCAAACAGGAGTGCTCTTTTAAGAGTTCCTGCAAAACGCGGAAATGCAACCCGTGTTGAGCTCCGTTCACCTGACCCTGCCTGCAACCCGTATTTGGCTTTTGCGGCAATTTTAGAAGCTTGCCTTGACGGTGTCAGAAATAAAATTGATCCGCCTGCTCCGGTTGAAAGCAATATTTATAAATTAACATCAAAAGAACGCAAAAAACAAAGAATAGATGCTCTTCCGGGAAGCCTTGCCGAAGCATTGGATTGCTTTGATAAATCGCTTGTTGCACGTGCTGCGCTTGGTGATCATATATTTAACGAATTTTTATCGGCAAAGAAAAAAGAATGGGACTCATTCAGAACATACGTTTCGCAATGGGAAATCGACAGGTATCTCGAAAGATATTAAAAAAGGCTCCTTATGGAGCCTTTTTTAATATGTCATTTCCCAGTTATCATTTAAAATTTTTCCGAAACATCCACCGACATTTGAAGGAGTTATGCATTTAGACTGATAAGATTTTTCCCGTTCATCTTCACTCATCGGTGCTCTTGATCCTCTGTCATCTATCATGCCGTTATTGTATATAAACATAAAAAATAAATCTCTTCCATGAAGATTAGGGCCCTTTTGACCGTTTATGTCAACCATTAAATTAATAAGTTTATCGCCTTCTTCACTATAATTAGGGCGGATAGCAGCACCGTTTGATAATACATAAGATTTAAGGCTAGTTGTCATTGCACCATAGGCAGTCCCATTCATACTTTTATAGGAAGAAGCAAAACAGCCGGTTATACTATCACATGTTTGGACGACTTTAAAATATTGTGTTATAAAACTATCAATCGAAAGGTTAGAAGTTAATCCCGCTTCTTTTAAATTCAAAGCATTTTTATCATTTTGGTATTGAAGTAAAGCCTGTGACATTTCGTTATAAACTTTATGCAATTGAGTTACATAAGTTTTACGCTGATGATTTTGCATTAAAGTCGGCACAGTCATAGCAGACACTACTCCGATAATACCTAAAGTGACCAAAACCTCTGCAAGGGTAAAAGCTTGAGCAGAGCTTAGATTATGCCCCCCCCCCCGAGTTTCATAATTAAACAATTTTTTCATAACTGCTCCTTTCATTATTAACTATACTTATTTTAACGTATGTTATACAAATATTCAACTATTTCTTTCATAGAATATATATCTTTAACAACAAAAAACTCTTTTCCTGTTTTTTCTTTAACGTAAGAAAGATCTTTGCCGTCAAGAAAATCTTCCGAATAAGGTCTGAGCATTACAGAAGGAATTATTACCAAGTCTGCATCAATATCTTTTATCGTTCTTATTAAATCATCTGTTGTTATTAAGCCCGCAACCGTAATATCACGCCCCCAGTAATCGGACTTTACGGGATTTACCGCAACCGTAAGATTTTCTATTTTATTTAACTTATCTGCAATTTTATCAATTGCATATTTTGCGGCATAACCGGTTGCAAACGAAAGTTTCACAGGTTTATTAATCTTTTTAGGAAGTTTTCTGGATTTAAAATCATCAAGAAGCATTCTTAAAGCACCTACACCATCCTCAAGCTGGTTGAAACCGCCATAATATTTTGCAGATGGTATATCTTGTTCCGCAAGCAGAAAAAATTCATCAGAGCAGCATACTCTTTTATATTTAGAAGCTATTTTAAGAGTTTGTTCCGCGCATTTTTTATCAACCTGTTTTAAACCTTCTGTCCGGAATTGAGTTATACCTACAGGAACAATTGCAACCGATAATACAGTATTTTTAAGTTCTGCTAAATCAGTAAGCGTCCTTTCGAGTTCTGCACCGTCATTGTACCCGGGACATAAAACAATTTGAGCATGAAAAGGTATTCTATGCTTTCTGAACCATTGCAGATTTTGTAATGCTTTTCCTGCATTAGGATTTTTAAGCATTTTTACACGAAGTTCAGGATTTGTAGTATGAACAGAAACATAAAACGGTCCCAAATGCATACGGTTTATACGTTCTTTATCTTTCTCAGAAAGATTAGTAAGAGTGATATAAGTTCCTTGAAGATACGACAGCCTGTAATCGTCATCCTTTACATAGAGAGTTTCTCTTAATCCTTTCGGCTGCTGATCCACAAAACAAAAAATACAGTGATTTAAACAGGGTTTAACTTTATCAAACACTGCACTTTCAAATATTATGCCCAAATCTTCGTCGTAATCTTTTTCAATTTCAATAACTTCAACTTCACCATTATTTTTTTTTATTTCTAAAGTTAAAAAGTCTGATTTACATAAAAAGTTATAATCAATCATATCAAGCATTTGGGTATCATCAATCGACAACACCTCATCGCCTGCAAGTATTTCAAGTTCTTCCGCAATTGAACCCTTAACAACTCCGCTAACTATTGCCGGCATTATCTTTCTCCAGTCCTTCTATAATAGTCAGAAAATTTGAATATTCACAAAGAGCATTATCCAGAATAATCTTCTGGTAAAAGTTGATGCGATTGTATTCGTCATTTAAAATATTTTGTGCATCTGTCTTAAACTGCATAGCAAGTGCTTTTAATGAAAAAAATAACCTTTTTCTGTCAGTCTTATCGAGACAATCAGCACATGAAAGTTTTACTCTTGCATTTGAGAGAAATTGAAGCGGATTATCACTCAAATCCTCAAGGATTAAACGTTTAAGCTCTGAAACACCCTTGTTTGAAATTTGATAATAAACCGATAACTTTCCTCCATCGGACATATTTTTTCTTGAAGAAATGCATTGTTTTTCTTCCAATCTGCGAAGAGCAGGTTTTATTGCTCCGAAACTCGGTTTTGTAAAAGGAGCAAAATTTTCATCTATACGCTTTTGTATTGCGTACATTGTTAAATCTCTTTTTTGCAAAACATATAAAATTAAGAGTTCAATCATACAGTAACAGTACCATAAATTGAACTCTTAATCAATTTATTAATAATTCATTTCCCAGTTATCATTTAGGATATATCCGAAACATCCGTGAAAAGCACCGGAAACAGAATTTGTGCAATTAACATATTGCCCTTCACGAGCTTCCTTTGAAAAAGGAGGGAGTAATGATTTATCTGAAACTAAGTCATCAATAATACCATTCGGATATAAAAACATAGTAAATGCATCTCTCCCAAATACATTAGGTCCCTTGGCTCCGTTAATATCTACAGCTATTCTTATAACTTGTCCCGCGTCAAAAGGATATCCCCCGTAATACATCTCCACAGCTGCTCCGCTAGCGAGAGAAACACAATTTTTAGAACAGTGAAAACTAGAGCTAACACCTGACATCTTTTTATAATATGATGCAAAACATGGAGTTTGAGTATCCCCGCAATCAGTAACAACTTTAAAATATTTATTTAAAAATTCGCCGCAAGCTTCGTTAGAAGTTAAACCTGCCTCTTTAATATTTAAAGCGTTTTTATCAGTCTGATACTGAAGTAAAGCTTGATTTAATTCATTGTAAACCTTATGCAGCTGTGTTACATAAGTTTTACGCTGATGATTTTGCATTAATGTTGGGACGGTCATTGCGGATACTACACCGATTATCCCTAAGGTTACCAATACCTCTGCAAGAGTAAAACCACGAGCGGAGCTTAAATTACGCCCCCCCCCCGAGTTGCTGAATTAAACAAATTTTTCATAATCGCTCCTTTCATTTTTATCTATTATTATAAATTATTTTGAGGAGTTTTGCAATATATTTGATGCATGAACGACTGAAGAAAAACTGATATTAAGATTAAACACATACCGATGTAAAAAGATAAACTTAGCTCCTGTCCTTCACCAAGAAATAATACTGCTATTAAAATTCCGTATACAGGTTCAAAATTACCGTATAAGCTTACGGTGAATGCAGAAAGTGTCCGCAAAACCTGAATATGAAGAATATATAAGCCGATAGTGCAGAAAAAAGCCAGAATAAAAAGATACGTAAAATCCGATAGGGAAGGAAATTCAAACTGAATGCCGCCAAATATCAGATATAACGGAAGAATTACAGTAAGAAAAGCGGCACCGCCCAACAGTTCATAAAATAACATACTTTTTGAACTTTTTTCCACACCGACAACTTTATTAAAAATAGTATAAAATGCAATCATTGCCGCAGAGATTACACCCAGAATAATCCCAAGCCTGTACCGGGTATCAATATGAAAAATCAAACTTATGCCTAAAACAGCAATAATACTGCATAAAAGGTTATTACGTGAAAAAGGCTTTTTAAATATTAAAGGTTCAAATATTGCCGTAAAAAATCCTTCTAAAGAATAACATACTACCCCAACCGCAACATTTGCATATTTAATACTCGCAAAAAAGAATAAAAAATGCAGTCCCAAAAGCACCCCAAGACTGCATATCTTTAAACATTCCTTTAAATTCTCGCGCGGCACTTTTTTTGTAAACAGCAAAAGAATATAAAACATAATGAAAGACAAAAACATACGATACCATACAAGAAGAAGGGCATTTAAATTTATTAATTTGCCCAAAATCCCCGTAAATGCAGCAAGTACCACAGAAATATGAAGTTTTACATATTCTTTCCTCAATTTGTTGTCCATAACAACATTATGGACATGTATTTTTATATACGGCAAATTAATTTATTTTTGAGCAAGTTCTTTATACATATTAAGATAAACAGCAGAACTTCTTCTCCATGAAAAATCTGTTTCCATAGCAGTTTTTCGCATTGCATTAAAAGTATATTTATCCTGATAGACACCCAGTGAGCAATATATTGCCTGCATCATATCCCAGCCTGAATATCCCCAGAATTTAAATCCGTTTGAATCCGCAAGCGGATATCCTGTAACCGTATCTTCAAGCCCGCCTGTCGCACGCACAACAGGTAAAGATCCGTAGCGCATTGCAATTAACTGGCTTAAACCGCAGGGTTCAAATTTAGAAGGCATCAGATAAAAATCGCTTCCCGCGTAAATCTGATTTGCAAGATCAGCGCGGTAACCTATATAAGCACGAATATTGGTAGAATTATTTGAAAGCCATATAAGAAGATTTTCATAATCCTTATCACCGCTTCCCAAAAATACAAAATCGGCATTTAAACTTTTCATTTCCCCCTCGCACTGACGGATTAAATCAATGCCTTTTTGCCCGACAAGACGTGAAATCATTGCATACATAGGTCTTTCAGGATTATACTCAAGTCCGAATTCTTCGCAGACTTTTTTCTTATTCTCTTCTTTATTTTTTAAGGATTTTACATCATATTTTTTTGTAATATTTTTATCTGTTTTAGGATTAAAAACATCGTAATCAATTCCGTTTAATATTCCGACAAGCTTATGCTTATTCATACGCAATGTATAATCCATTCCCTCGCCGTACTCTCCGGTCAAAATTTCGTTAGCATAAGTAGGGGAAACTGCAACCACTTTGTCTGAATAATTTATGGCACCTTTCATCCAGTTAACTTTTCCGTAATGTTCAACACCCCATTCGTTATAAACAATGTCTTTTCTCATATTCGCAAAATCAAGAACATCTTCAAACCAAACACCCTGATAAGCAAGATTATGAATTTCAAATACACATTTTGTATTTTTCCAAAACTCATCATATCTGTAATTACTGTGAAGGTATACAGGTATCATAGCAGTGTGCCAGTCATTTGCATGAATAACATCAGCTTTAAAATTCAAAAGTTTTGCATATTCCATTGTCGCAAGCGAAAAAGCAATATATCTTTCATGTTCATATTTCGGATCGAGCCACTTAGGATAAACCTCTTTAAAGCAGGAAAAATACCAGTCGTTATGAACAAAAAAAACATTAATGTTTGTGCCGGGAAGTTTGCACATAAACAATCTGAACTTATGCCCCATGCCGTTAAAAGTTAGCCAGAGCGAAGAGTTTTCAAGTTCCTTAATTCCCCATTTGTTTGTATCAATTAAGCCATGCAAAGGAGTAAAAATAGCTATTTCCGCATCTTTTTCAATATATTTCGGCAAACTTCCCACTACATCGGCAAGCCCTCCTGCTTTTGAAAAAGGTGCTGCTTCTGCTGCTGCAAATAATATTTTCATACTCCCTCGCTTCCCGAACTTGTATCTTCTTGAGAAGCAGGAGTATCTGCCAGTATTCCGGCTTCTTCAAGAGTTACTTCGTCATCTTCTACTGCAATATAATGGCTTGCATCTGTATCAAACGTAAAGTTAATACCGTATTTTTCCGCAATATATTTTGCATGGCTTATACAAATATCAGCCTTTTCATTTTCTTTTTTAAACATCATTACCTTATACATGTTGTATTTAAACAACATAAGCAGGTACTCGCTTGTTGTATTATTCTTTTCCAGTTGAATAAGTGAATTATTAACAATACCAAAAGCGACATCATACTTATTCTGTTTTAAATGAAGTTCGCTCATAATGTACCATGCAACATATAAAAGCGTTGTCATACCATTGTTGTTAGTTGCTTTAATTATCTTATAAATAATAGCGTCAGCCTTCTTATAAGATCCAAGCTGCATATATGCGTAACCTATCATCAAGTCTGCAAACAGTTCTAACTGATGAAGTCTGTTACGTTTGGCGGCAACCTTTGCTCTGTAAATATCCTCGGCAAAAGTCGTATAATCCCCGCTAAAGTTAAGAAAAGCATTAATTATATTTAAAATTATCGCACCAAAGCGGTCATTATCAGATACGTTTTGAGAAAGTCCCGCAACTTTTTTGCCATGCAGCAGATTTTGCAAAGCTATGAATAAATCATAAGATTGCGGAATACAATTTAAGTCAGTGCGCAAGATTTTTAAAAACTCATCAACATTCCCGACCAGCAGAAGCACGTTTGCAAGTGCCACATATCCGGCAGAATCAACGATTAATGAGCGGAAATCATCATCCGACATATAATCAGGTTTTAAGGTGCTTAAAGTCTGGTTATTAATAATATTCAAAACCTTATAACCAATATCAAGACAATCTGCAAGAGCACCAATATTAAACAGAATTTGTATATGTATCACTGACATTAAAAAGAAATAACTGTTAAAATTCGCATCAGACGGGTTGAGCGAAGAAGGCGGCAGAAGCGATAAAACTTTATGTGTTAATTCAAGAGCGTGATTATAATTCCCCGCAATCAATGATCCGTTAATCATTTTGTTGCACAAAAGAATAATCCTGTCAGTATCTGTTGATTTCTCAAGATTTTTCAGCGTAATCTCCGCAATATCCGAAGTTTTATCAGGAACATAATCATATAAGTTATTTGAAATATCTTCGTATAAATGCAATTTATAATTTTCAATATTTTCAACCTGCTCGGGGTCGGTATTCTTATCAAGCAGCTCCAATATTTTGTTTGTACAATTCAAATAAGAGCTGAAATCTCCGAGTGAAAGATTTATATCAGCAAGCTGTTCCCACTGCATACGTTCATTGTTTTCATCTCCTAAAAGCCCGTATAAATAAGCTTTAACAGGACTGGGCATATCATCATTGAAAACTTTTGCAAATAATTCTTCCGCAACTTCCTTAAGATATATTTTGCTTATAGTTGTAAGAAGATTATCTCTTAAAAGGTTGTAATTCGGGAAGTAAATACAATTATTATACTGGTACATAAATCCCATATCGGATAATTTTTCAATAATTTCATCCTTGTTTTGATACCCCAAACTGTCTATTGTCCCCATATCAATACGAGTTCCGAGAAGAACAATTGACGTTAGAAACTTCATTGCAGCCTCATCATCCTGAAGAAGATTTAATCTTCTTGCAACGAGCTTATCAAGGCTTGAAGGTATAATAATAGTTTTAGGATTAATCATTTCAATACTATCGTCATCAGCCGCATAAACCCCAGACTCAATTAAATATTGAATAGCAATATCAATAAACAGACTGCTTCCGCATGCGTATTTGGCAACCCTTTGAAAATAGAAGTTATTTAATATATTTCTGTAATAGATTTTATTTTCTTCAATCAGTTTTTCAAAAGATGTCGGCTTAAGAGAGATTTCGGTATAATAAGGTTTGCTCAACAAGAAATGGCAATCTCGGTGTAATGAAAAATCTTTATCATACGAGAGCAAAATACTTATATCAAGCTGTTCAAAAGCTTCAAAAAGATATCTTAAAACGTCATAAGAGCTTGAATCAATCTTATCAAAATCTTCAATAAAGATTAAAGTCTTTGGAATTATCTGCAAAAGCGTAAGAAAAATATCAAAATAAATATATCGTGTATCTTCCGTATTATTATCAGCTCGTTTCTGCAAAGTAATCAGATCTTTAATCAAACCGTCAGGGTCAACAGATGCAAACATCGAAAAATCATTTTGGAAAAACAATTTTTGAGAAACAGTATATTCAAAAATCGCAGATACCAAATCTCTAAAAAATGAATATGGAGAATATTTCATTTCATCATAGCAGGTAATCGATATTATGTTATTAAATTGTCCTGTTTGCGCCGCTGCATTTAAAACTTTCAAAGTATACGGTTTATACATTTCAGCTGTCTTAATAGCGACAATTCCTTTCGGTACAGATTGAAATTTATTAAGAATATGGAACAATACATCAATATTTTCCGTTCTGATAAATTCTGCATTTATCTCATCAAAATTAATCGTTTCAATATCATAAATCGCATCGGGATCTCCGGGAGAATCCAGATTATTTAAAGCTTCTCCGTCAAGTTTATCCTGTTCTATAAGCATATTTTGAACAAAATTAGGAATTTCAATTTCTTTATCTTCTTCTTCCTCAGGATACTCAACCTTAACAAACTCCCTCAAATCAACTTCATAAAACATAACCATTTCGTCGTTGACCATTACGGAATTTAACGGTGAAATTTTATAATCCGAACCTATAGCATCGCTTACATTGTCATCGGTAAGCACCTGAAACGTATTAAGAATTTTATCTTCACGTTTTTTGGCATTCTGATTTAACAAACTTATATTAAACCCTGAATCAATATTATTAGGGTCATCTTCAATGTTTCTTTTAAGAAGAAACATGTTGCAGCGGACTGTAGCATTTTTTTTACTTGTCAGCTTACAATTCATTGCGGTTATAAGGTTAAGCAATTCGATAGCTGCTTTGACGGCAGTTGCTGCAGAACTGTTAAACGTATAATCTTTATCACATCTTATAACATAAGTTTTACCCACCATCTGACGGCGTAAGCCTATTGATTTTGCATAATCATTAATAATTTTATCAAGATTAATCTTAAACTTATTCAAAAGCTTAGCAGAACCCAGATATGTTTTCATTTCGTCCATATTAGGAAAGTCAATTGTAAGCATAACGAAATCATCCGTATTAGATTCATTCATTATAACGCTTTTTTCGGTATCAAAGCCGCATTTTTTACATTTTTTGATAAATGTCTGGTTTATCTTACCGCAGTTATGGCACTTAGTAATAATTACGTAGCCGCATTTTCTGCAAGTATTGCTTTCATTAATTGTCTTGCAGATTGGACACGCAAGTTTAAGCACCTTCTTACAGTTAGGGCAAACCATTGCTTTATCATCAATTTCTAAACCGCATTTTGGACATTCCATAAAAAAATTATACCACGCTAACGGTTTCCATACAAGGAAATTAACTCATCTAAAAAGAGTATTTAGTTGTATCTTATGCCCGCTTCCTTCATTCTTCTGATACATTCTTTAATCGTTTCAACATCTTTAGTTAAAGCAACACGGAAATATCCTTCGCCGTATTTACCGTAACCGTTTCCTGGAGGAACAACGACATGAGCCTTTTCGAGCATAACAGTCACAAATTCTTCAGATGTCATTCCTTTAGGAACAGGAAGCCATAAGTAGAATGTTGCTTTTGAAGGTTTAACTTCCCAGCCTAGTTCTCTGAAGCCTTCTTCTGCAGCATCTCTGCGTTCCTGATACATTTTATTCAAGTCTTCAATGTATTTTGCGTCAACATTAAATGCGGCTGCTGCTGCATCTTGAATTGCTTTAAATGTACCTGAATCTATATTGTTTTTAATTGTGCCCAGAGCTTTCACGGCATCAGCGTTACCACACACAAATCCAACTCTCCAACCCGTCATATTGTAAGATTTTGAGTGGGAATAAAATTCTAAAGCTACATCTTTAGCGCCTTCAACCTGTAAAACAGACGGAGCTTTGTAACCATCGAAAGTCATTTCCGAATATGCCATATCAGAGCATAACAAAATATCATATTTCTTACAGAAATCAACAGCTTTTTTATAGAAATCCAAATCTGCAACAGCACCTGTAGGATTATTAGGGTAATTCAAAAACATAATTTTTGATTTTTTCGCAATATCCTCGGGGATTTTGTCAAAATCGGGAAGATATCCGTTTTCTTCCAATAAAGGCATTTCATAAGGAGTTCCGCCTGCAAATATTGTTGCGTTGTGATAAACCGGATAACCGGGATCCGGAACAAGCGTATAATCGCCTTTATCTACAAATGCAAAGAAAACATGCGCAATAGCTTCTTTAGAACCTATATTAGCAAGCATTTCTTTATCAGGGTCAAGCTCGACACCGAAACGTTTTTTCATCCATTCACAAGCACCCTTTCTGAATTTTTCTGTGCCGTTATAAGGCGGATAATCATGATTTTTAGGATTATCAATAGCCTTGTGCATTTCCTCAACAACAGGAGCAAGCGTCGGAGTATCAGGATCGCCTATACCTAAACTTATAATATCAACACCCTTAGCTTTTGCTTCGGCAATTTTTCTGTCAATTTCCGCAAATAAATAAGGCGGGATTTGTTCTAAACGTTCTGATACTTTCATGACTTCTCCTTCTTAATATTCTTTATTATCCTTTAATTTTATGCTATCATAAAAATAAAGGAAAAACAATGAGTATAATAGCAGACGACAATGATTTTCAACATAAAACAATTACCGAAAAAAAGAAAAATTCGGTTGTAAAATGTGAATGTCTGGAAAATGATAAAAATTTCGAAAATTGTATCCGCCCTAAATCATTTGATACATACATCGGCCAGTCTGCGCTGAAAGAAACTTTAAAAATCTCTATTGCAGCTGCAAAAAAACGAGAATTACCGCTTGATCATCTTTTGTTTTACGGACCGCCGGGTCTCGGGAAAACCACTCTTGCGGGGGTAATTGCAGAGCAAATGGGAGTTGATATAAAAATCACGTCTGCTCCCGCATTGGAACGTCCGAGAGATATTATCGGAATTCTAATGTCTTTAAAAGGAGGAGAAATTTTATTCATTGACGAAATTCACAGGCTTAATAAAGTTGCGGAAGAAATTCTTTATCCTGCTATGGAAGATTTTTTTCTTGACATGACAACAGGAAAAAGCCAAACAGTAAAAACTCTCCGTGTGCCTCTTCCTAAATTTACATTAATAGGAGCAACCACTAAAGCGGGAGAATTATCAGGACCGCTTCGTGATCGTTTCGGGATTATACACAGGCTCGAATTTTACACGGAAGATGAACTTGCACAGGTAATAACAAGAACTGCAGGAATTTTAAATATAGAAATTACCGAAGAAGGCGCACACGCAATTGCGAAACGTTCAAGAGGAACTCCGCGTATTGCAAACAGACTTGTTAAACGTGTATCTGATTACGCTCTTGTAAAACACGACGGAAAAATTACCGAAGAAGTTGCGAATAAATCATTAGACATTTTAAAAATAGATAACTACGGGCTGGATAATACTGACAGAAGCCTTTTGCGGTTAATTATAGAAAAATACGACGGCGGCCCCGTAGGGATTGAAACAATTGCGGCTGCTATCGGTGAAGATGTAAGAACAATTGAAGATGTATGTGAACCGTTCCTTTTACAGGCAGGTCTGCTGCAGCGTACGCCGCGGGGAAGAAAAGTTTCGCCCGCGACTTACAGGCATCTCGGATATAAAAATATTAATAACAATGAACAGCAAAGTTTGTTTTAATAATTCATCTCCCAGCCGTCATTTAAGATTTTTCCGAAACACCCCCACCAATATGAGCCTGATGTCCCGTTAACACAGTAGGCTTCATATATTTCTTCTCTTTTTTCTTTTGTTAAAGGCGCAGTTAAAGTACCATCGGCTTCAGAGCCGTCACTTTCATCAATTATTCCGTTTTTATAAATTAAAAGAGGAAACGTATCGCGTCCTACAATGTTTGGACCTTTTTGACCGTTAATATCAACAAAGAAAGATACATTGCCGTTTGAACGCCCCGAAACAGATATTGAAGAACCGCTTGCGAGTACAAATTTACGTGCGTCATTAGAAAATACAGCTCCTTTAGACGCCCCATTCATCAATTTATATTCATCAGCAAAACAAGGTGAATAATCCGTTCCGCAATCATTTACAACTTTAAAATAAGTTTTAACCCAATTGACCGCGGCTTCGGTAGAAGTTAATCCAGCCTCTTTTAAATCTATAGCATTTTTATCGGTAATATACTGAAGTGCCGCCTGCTGAGCTTCATTATAAACTTTGTGCAACTGAACAACATAGGTTTTTCTCTGGTGATTTTGCATCAAAGTCGGCACTGTCATAGCAGAAACTACACCTATAATACCTAAAGTTACAAGAACCTCTGCAAGGGTAAACGCAGGTTTAATAGCTGCTAAACGCCCCCCCCCCGACTTACTCTGGCAGCTGTTTGATTGAAATATTCTATCATAATCGCTCCTTTCTTACTTATATCAGTTTGCGGGTCCAGCGGCTACGCTGGCTCCTTTCAATGAAAAACGTTTATAACATTTTTTATTATAAACGTTTTTCATATTTTTTTCAAGATTTTACTAATAAGTCATTTCCCAGTTATCATTCAGAATTTTTCCAAAACAACCGTCTATCTCAATACCCTTTTCACAGTTTTCTTCAAAAAGTTTTTCCCTGTATTCATTTGTTAACGGAGCAGTTATATCTGCATTAGCTCCATTCGTATCATCAATGTATCCATTATTGTATACATAAAACCAAAATATATCTCGACCTGCAACATTAGGACCTTTTTGCCCGTTAATATCAATTCCTATATTCATTATTCTTCCACCTGCGATATCAGCAAACATCGGTCTGATTGCCGCTCCGCTTGCAAGGACAAAAGATTTATAATTTTTGTCATAAGTAGTTAAAACATCTCCTGTTAAAGATTTATACTCAGACGCAAAACAATTGTCCATTGTGTCACACTCTTGTACAACCTTAAAGTAGTTTCTTATAAAAGAATGTATTGAATTATTATCTCTAAGCCCCGCTTCTTTTAAGTTTAATGCGTTATTGTCATTTTGATATTGAACAAACGCCTGCGACATCTCATTATAAACTTTATGAAGCTGTGTTACATAAGTTTTACGCTGATGATTTTGCATCAAAGCAGGTACTGTCATCGCGGAAACTACACCTATAATTCCTAAAGTTACAAGAACCTCTGCAAGGGTAAAACCCAAGCGTGCCGCTTGACCCGACACTAATGTTTTAGATAAACTTTCAAAACTCCCTCTAGAAGCTAAGAATCGCCCCCCCCCCGAGTTGCAAATTTAAATAAATTTTTCATAATGGCTCCTTTCATACTATAACATGTTAAATTATAACAAGTTTTTATAACATTTTCAATATAGCAGCACCAAAGAGCAGCACGCCGATTACGATTGCAACTACAGAAGCAAACATTACAGCTCCTGCAGAAATATCTTTCGCCATTCCTACAAGCCTTGAATATCTGTTATGAAAAACAGCATCCAATGAAAATTCCACTGCCGAATTAATCATTTCCGTAACAATTACAAAACCTATTGTCAACAGGAGTATGCACATCCTCTCAAGGCTGAAATTTAGCAAAAATGCCAGTGCCAGAGCCGCCATTGCTATACAAAAATGAACCCTTATATTTACTTCTGACTTTAATACAAGCCTCATACCTTTTCTGGCATTTTTAAATGTGTTTGAGAAACCCTGCTGTTTAAATTTTGTCATATCCCTATACTTTCCAGTGCTTTATTTTGTAAATCTATAACAAAATTATAATCTTCTTCCGTTTGATGGTCAAATCCAAGTAAATGCAATATACCATGGCTGATTAAAAAAGCCAGTTCATATTCCTTTGTAACTTCTTTTTTTAGGGCTTCCTCAATAACTTTATCAAGTGCAATAATCACTTCACCGAGATTAATCTCTCCGTCAAAAACAAATTTGTCTTCACTGTCTGCAAATATTGCAAAAGTTATAATATCTGCCGGATAATCCTTATTCCGATATTCTCTGTTAATTTCATGTGTCTTAACGCTATCACAATACAAAAAATCAAAAGATATAGTATTATAATCAAATTCATTAAGACAAGAGTTTTGATAAACATTATCCGAAGAAAGATAGTATTTTAATATTTTTTTAGCAATATCAATAAAATTTTTCTCATCAATTTCCCAATTCCCGTATATATTTTCACTAAAAATATTATATTTAGTCATTTTTATCCTCTTTAGGCGGATTTTTATCGCCTTCAAGCTGTTTAATTTTATTTTCCAAATCTTCATCCAGAAGTTTAGCGGGCATATTAATCTTTTGTTTCTGTAATTCTTCTGCCAGATTTTCCTGATATTTAATTCTGTTATGCTGCATTCCGCGCAAAATACGCGAGAACGTAGATGCAATTGTTTTTATATCTTTTAAAGTAAGAGGGCTGTCTGAAAGCTGACCGTCGTTTAATCTTTCAACAATAATTTTATTAATCATTCCCTCAATTTCTTCAGGCGTTGGATTTTTTAGAGAACGAACGGCAGATTCTACTGCATCAGCAATCATTAAAATAGCTGTTTCTTTTGTATTAGGTTTCGGACCTGCATATCTGAATTGTTCTTCTTTAACATTTTCGGCACCTTCTTCCTTAACTGCCTGATTATAGAAATAACTGGCAAGCCCTTCTCCGTGGTGCTGGGTTATAAAGTTTTGTATTACCTGAGGAAGTTTGTATTCCTTAGCAATCTCAATACCATCCTTCGGGTGAGCGGTAATAATCATTTTACTTATTCTGGGAGTAAACTTATTATGCGGATTTTCTATCAGAAAGTAAGATTGGTTTTCAACGAAAAACAAAGGTCGTTTTAATTTACCTATATCATGATATAAAGCCCCCACTCTTGCTAAAATAGGATCGGCTCCGATAGCTTCTGCAGCAGCTTCACATAGATTGGAAACCATCAAGCTGTGATGATAAGTTCCCGGAGCATCCATCTGCAGCCTTTTTAAAAGTTTCTGGTTATGGTCGCCGAGTTCAGCCAGACCGTAAGGCGTAATTATTTTAAACATACTTTCGAAAAGAGGCATTAAGCCGGATGCGATTACCGCACTGAAAATACCGTTTAAAAGAACAAATGTACAATCTTTTAATATCAAAACATTATCAACATCAATAAGGCATTTTTCAAGAATATAAATACTCAAAACAAGGATTAAACCTGCAATACCGATATTAAATCCTGCTTTAATAACATCAACACGTTCGGCATACCTGATTTGTGACATCAAAACAGCGGAAAGTATACTCAAAAGAATAAAAGCGACAAGATATTGAATATTATACTGATACCCTACAGACATTACAGAAAGAAGAATAACAGCTGCAATAAAAGCAACTCTCGGCTTAGTAAATATTGACATTAAAATCAAGAAAGCAGGAACAGGGATTACATAAGGAGAAAATCCCGTTGGCAGTACAACTCCTATAAACGCAATCAGAAGCGATAAAAAGGCAGTTATAGAGAGATATCTCGGTTCCATATAATCTTTCTCGAAAAATTTCATATAACAAAGGAACAGAAAAGTACCTATAAATACAATTATATATATAGCTGCAAGCCCCTGCCAGTTAAGTTCGTATACATTATATCCTGCCTGACGCAGGGCATCTCTTTTCAGCCTTGTAACAGGTTCGCCTTCAAAGAGGATTTTATCACCTTTTTGAAAAATAACTTCATAGGGCTTAACTGAATTTTGCGCATTTTTTCTAGCAATTTCTGTTGCAAATTCGTCAACAACAAGATTTGGGACAATAACCTGTTCCAAAACGGCTTTTATAACAGAAACCTGTCGTTTGGATACATTTGAAACAAGATTATTCAAAATAATTTTATCAATATTGTCTTTTTCGTAATCTTTTTCCGTTATACCTGCACGCAATATATTTGACAATGTTAAATTTGCTTTATCAAAGACTTCTCGAAGGCTGTTGTCATCCGCTTTTAAAAGAAAATTTATAATAAAATCTTTTTTTGAATTATCTGACAAATCAAATAATATTCCGATTTCTTCATTTTTAACGGCTTCGTCAACGTCTTTTTTCCTGATTTGCATAATTGACGACTGCAGTGTTTGAAGATTGCTTTTTATAAAATCATCTTCTGCCGGAGCCATAACAGGTTCAATTTTTTGAGAAACTTCTTTTTTATGCTGTTCCGTGCGTTTTACATCTTCCACCGTCAAGGTTTTCTGCGCTATAATATCACGTTTGCTAATTCCGTTTTCAATAATATTTTGAAAAAAGAAATTCTGGGAAGCGATAACAGCAGTCATTAAAACAGTAAATCCTATAAAAGCCGAAACTTTTACTGCCTGTGCCGAAGTAAAAAAATCTCTCAGCTTAGAAACAAATTCAAATTTTGCCATATATATAAATTTCCTATTTTTAATTAATCTTTTTATATATTATAACTTCCTAATTTTTTTTCAAGTCTTGAAGTTTTATGCGTTTTTGAATATCTTCCAAAAGTTTTCTGTTAATTGACAGAAGTTCGGCAACAACAGCAATAACCGCTATTTGAACTCCGGTAATAATCAAAATTGCGGATAATATTAAAGATTGAATATGTCCGGCACCGCTTTCAAACATAAAAAACCACAAAAATCTTAAACCGACAAGAAAACCCGCCGCAAGAAACAGCCCGGCAAGAATTGCAAAAAAGCGGAACGGTCTGTATATAATGAACATTCTAATCATAGTAAACACAGAACGTCTTACGTAATCAAATATATTTTTTACAAGTTTAGATTTTCTTAAATCAGGATTAACATTTATCGGAACGCATTTAAGTTCTAATCCCTTAGCTCTTGCCTGAATAATTGTATCAAGCGTATATGTATAGTTATCAAAAACATTTAACTGTAAAGCCGCATTTCTTGAAAAAGCCCTAAATCCGCTCGGTGCATCCTGAACGTCAGTTGAGCTTATAATGCGCATTACAAGAGACCCTAGCTTTTGGAGAAGTTTTTTGAGCGGAGAAAAGTGCTCTATCTTTGATACCGGACGCGACCCTATTACGATATCAGCCTCTCCGTCCAATATCGGTTTTACGAGTTTTTCTATATCATCCGCGCAATACTGATTATCCGCATCGGTATTTACTATAATATCCGCACCCATAGAAAGAGCTTCATTTATACCTGCAACAAAAGCTTTGGCAAGCCCGCAGTTATGAGGCATGTTTACGAAATGTTTTACCCCGTTTGCCATTGCGGTATCAACAGTCTTATCGGTAGAACCGTCATTGATAATTAAAATTTCAATTTCATCAATACCTTGAATTTTTTGCGGCAATGCCTGAAGCGTAACAGGTAATGAACTTTCCTCATTATAACAGGGGATTTGAATTACTAATTTCATAACTTTCCTCTTTTAAATTTTTGTTTTTATTATATAATTAAAGAGGGATTTTGACAATCGTGAAAAAATACGCTGGGATATTTGGAATAGTTATTCTCGGGATAATTTTGAGGCTTATTTTTATTGATAAGCCTGACGGATTATGGAATGATGAATATGTAAGCTGGATGATTGCGGCAGCTCCGTTTAATAACGGTTTTATCAGTGCAGTTAAATCACAGTGCCACATGCCTTTTTATTATTTATATTTAAAATTTTTTATGACACTTTTCGGGCAAAGCGATCTTTTATTAAGACTTACATCAGTATTTGCAGGAATTCTTTCAATCATTGCAATGTATTTTACCGGCCGGGAAAAAGATGAAAAAACAGGTCTAACATGCGCTTCGCTGACGGCAATAAGTTCTTTTCTTATATATTATTCACAGGAAGTTCGTTTATACTCCGTATTATTTTTATTTTCAGCATTGAGTTTGTTGTATACGCTAAGATGTATTAAAAATCCTGTTAAAAAAAACTTTGTGCTTTGTGCATTATTTAATTTTTTAATTCTCTTTACTCATACAATAGGCTTTGTATTTGTATTCTTTAATCTGATATTTTTAAGTATTAATCTTTATAAACAATTTAAAAAAGTTATACTAACCGTCTGGCTTACAATATTTGCAGGCGGTATTATTTTAAGTCCGCTTATTTTAAAAATTCTTACCACTCAATCATTTTCACAGTGGTGGGGACATTTTTCAATTTCAAAATTGGGATTTTTATTTACGGATTACTTTTCGCCTGTGCTGACAAACCTTACAAATGCGCCCGACAAATTTTTATACGCGCCGAAGCTTGCGTTCTTTATGCTTGTTCCGACGTTTATTGCAACAGTTTGTATTATAAAATCCCTGATAAAAAATAAGTTAAATATTGAACTATTTGCAATTTTTGCAGGAACCGTACTTGTTCTTGTAACAGCGTCATTAACAGGTAAACTTGTATTTATAACAAAATATTCCATCGAAATATATCCGATATTAATATTTTTGGCATGCAGCGGATTAACCTCAATAAATAATAAAATAATTAAAAACAGTTTAATTATTATTTATTGTTTGATCTCCGTGGGTTATATAATCCTTCACCCTTATTCGGCACCTAAAATGCGCCGTGCAGAAGGTCATAAAATAATGACAGATATTCTTACAAGAATGGATTTGAAAAAAAATGACATAATTCTTCTTGAATATTATCCTCAAACCCGTTTCCAAAAATATTTTGATTTTTCACCGTACAGAGTGGTAGAAATACATAAAGGAAATTTTCCCATGTATCTTTCCCCCTCAAGAACCTATGAAGATGCATACAAAAACGGAAAAACAATTTATAAATCAGTTTTTTCATCAAAACAAAATACATATTTTCAAAGCATGCTTAACAATCAAATATTCAACCGTATGGAGAACGGTCAAAGTGTTGTGATGGCAGTATTAAACAGTGTTTCATTCTATTCCCCTCAAAGCATGGAAAAAATAACAGCGGATGAAAACTTGTATAATAAAGAGCCGTTACTGTTTTTAGTTTTCTCATATGTTAAAAACAAAACTTTTGCTGAAATGCTGGAAAAGCTTGCAATAGTTAAGTTTGAGCAGAAAGGTAATTGGACATTGATTAAATTCACAAAACTTAACAATAATAAAGAAAACTAGCAATTTTTATCATGTTTGAACCTCTATATATATAGAAGGTTTCATCGTTGTAGGAAGATTAGAAATGAATGTAGACAAGGTTAATTTAAATATCACCAATAATGCGTACTGCGCACAACGAAAACAGAACAACCTTAATACTAATTATTTGGGTTTTACGGGCAGTATTCCGCAGTCAGTAATAGAAAAAGAAATTAATTCATTAAACCCCAAAATGTTAAAATGGATAAATAAGTTAAAACATAATATCGGAGAGTTTCAGGATATTTGTATAAATGCATTCGGAACAGGTTTGTTAGCACCTTTGTTCATCAAATTTAATCCGCTATCTGATACCGATGAAGATACCAGAACTTATTCTGCCTGGAGGCAGCCGCTGTCTGCTGTACTGGCAATTGCAACGCAAGGCTTGGTAACAATCCCGATTACAAGTAAGATTAATTCTATGGCTAATGAAGGTTCAATGAATCTTGAGTGTAACAAAACTCCTTTCAGAGATAAGGATTATGTATTGAAGCTCGTAAAAAAATTGACCCCCGGTTTGAGCAAAAAGCAGCTTGAAGAAAAAGCTGATGAAATTGTCAACGAACAGCATAAGAATATGTTGAATTCTCTAAGAAAAGATAATACCGTTTATTATAATATTAAAGGTGAAGCTAAACCGCAAAAAATGGCAGCAGATAAATTTACTGACCTGTTAAACAGAACGGTAGATGACATGATTAAAGATGAGGAAAAACAACTCAAACGCTGTCAGGATGAAAAATTAACAAAAAGAATTGAACGAAGTGAATTCTTTAGAAATAATTATGACACCTCAAAAAATCTGTTAAATGAAATGGAAGCTAAAATTAACAGTACGGATAATGTTAATGATATCAGCAATTTCCTTAAATCAAAATATAAATCACTTAAACATAACAAAGCTGATCAGCAGCTTTTAAATATAGTTTCCGAAACAAGAGTTCTTGCTTCTGCCGGAAAAGATGAAATGCTTAAAAAAGTTCAGAAAATGCAAGGACACGTTGAAAAATACAAAAACTTCACATCAAAAGAGCAGGTAATCGAAGCAGTAAAAGCAAGCGTTTCAGATAGAATAAACTCTCATAATGAAGCTATAGATTTCTTAAATAAAATTAAACAGGCCATTAAAGAAAATAAAACAGTCAGCGAAATCGAAGAAATGTTTGCCAAACAAATTAAAGAAGCAAAGAAATCAAATAAAGAATTCAGATTAGCAGATAAAATCTTCTCAGAAGAAGTTGCAGGCAAACTCAAAGCACTGACAAAAAGCCATATTGAAGGTGTTAAACGTATAGCAACACTTGCCGGTGCACTGGCTGTACTTCCTGTAAGCTGTGCACTGCTTAACTGGGTTTACCCGAGATTTATGGATGCGGTATTCCCCAACCTCTCAAGCAAAAAACATAATAATGTATCAAAAGAACTGGTTAACGAAGCAACCAAGAACAGCGAGGTGAAATAATGACTATTCTCGCAGTTAATTCATTAAACACAAATAAAAATAACAATATTGCCTTTGGTTCAGCGAAAGAAAAAGAACATAATAAGACAGCTGAAACAGTTTCAAAAGCTGCAACAATAGCAGGAGCTGCCGCACTCGGAGTTATCGGATACAAAAAGAATTGGGCGCAAAAGACAATTAAATGGCTTTCTGAATGTAAACCGATGAAAAACAAAGTATTCCCGAACTACGAAAAAGATAACGCAAAATTTATGTCTATGATCGGGGTTACATCAATTGTACTTAAAGACGGTTTAGGCTGTTATTTCTACGTTAAACAAAGTTTGAATAACGATAAAATCCCCGAGGATAAACGTAAATTCGTTGCCGCACTGGATTTGGCAAACGGCGGCTTGATGATTGCAATGCAATTATTAATGTTCTTTACAATATCAAATAAAAAAGTTCAGGGAAAAATATTTAATAAGTTGTTCGGTAAAAACTTTACAAGAGCTGCTGATAAAGCTCTCCAGGCAAAACTCAATAAAATTGATAAACTCAAAGGAATGTCCGGTAAAGATTTCCATATTGCCAGAGAAGCTGATAAAAAAGGACTTAAAAACGCATTCGGTTATTTAATATCTCTTGCAGCAGCCACATTAATCGCAAAACGTATTATAGTACCGTTCATTGCAACTCCTCTGGCTGACAAAACAAAAGCCTGGATGTCAAGAAATGACAAGCCTGTAGAAATTCATAAGGATACCAAAAATACTTATGACACTTCAACACCTGCAGCAAGCAAAACAGAAGATAAAACAACACAATTTGCAGGAACTTCAGAGGAAAGCCGCTCAACAAATCTTCTTGAAGAAGCTAAAAATAAAGTTAATAAATAAAAAACAAAAGGCAGTTATTTTAGTAACTGCCCTTTGTTTTTAATAAGTCATTTCCCAATTATCGTTTAAGATTTTGCCAAAACAACCCCATCCTGAAACATTTCCGCTGCCCTGACAGGCGCTTGTATAACTGCTATTGCGTTCATCTTCGGTTAACGGAGCAGTCCCGTCGTTAAAATCATCTAAAATACCGTTTTTATATACTGCAATAAAAAACAAATCACGTCCCAAAATATTTGGTCCTTGCTTACCGTTAATATCTATTCCAACCTGCCCGATTTTATCACCCTCTACGTTTAAAATAAAACGGATAGAAGAGCCGCTTGCCAGCACGTAAGAAGTTCCGTTATGAAAATTAACACCGCCGCCGTTTAAAGTCTTGTAATCATCGCTAAAACAAGGCGTCAAAGAATTATCACATTTTTGAACTGTCTTAAAATAATCCGAAACAAAAGCATCAAAGTTTCCTTGTGAACTTAACCCCGCTTCAGTAAGATTAACAGCGTTTTTATCTGTCTGATATTGCAAAAGTGCCTGTGAAAACTCATTATAAACTTTATGTAATTGAACAACATAAGTTTTTCTCTGATGATTTTGCATCAACGAAGGTACCGTCATGGCTGACACAACACCAATGATACCTAAAGTTACTAAAACCTCAGCTAAAGTAAAAGCACGTTTAGGAGCTACAGAATCGCCCCCCCCCCGAAAATCTCGGGTTCATGTCCAATTTCGAATTTTTTCATATTTGCTCCTTATATTATTAAAATGGTTTTGTTTGGTTTAATTTTAATCTTAAATCTCTAAATCTTGAAATATCTTCCTGAGTTCTTCCTGATTCTTGGAATACAGCTTGAGACGACGGGTGAACCATAAGAACATAATCCATATGAATTTCCAGAAAGTTATATTTTCTCGGGGATTGATTTGAATTTCTAGGATAAATTTCGGCATTAGTTACAGCCAAAAAACGACGTTCTTTATCATTCAATAAATCAGTGAGTTCTCTGTTAGTGTTAGTGTATTTTGAAACATGCACAACGCCTTTAATATCATGATCTGCCGTTAAAATACTAACTTCTATAGGTACTGTATCAATATTTTTTGCCATTTTCTTTATCCTCTTTGCCGATTTTATCTGATTTTTATGTTCCCGCCAGAGGCTCCGCCTCCGTTTTATACTCTTTTATTTATAATACTATATTTTAAAAGAATTGTCCATTTTGTTAAATTTTGTCAATACTTCCTTTTGTTCTGCCGCCATATGCCTCGTGAACATCAACCACTGAAATAAATGCACGAGGATCAATATTTTTTATAATTTCTTTCATTTTTGCCATTTCAAGACGAGACACAACGCAATAAATTAAAGTTTTTTCTGCCCCGGAATAAGCTCCGACACCTTTTAAATATGTAACTCCGATATCAAGTTTTTCTAAAAGTTCTTGTCCTATTTCATATGCTTTATCACTTATAATTCTGATAGATTTAGCAGAATTCAAGCCTTCAAGAACTACATCAATAACTCTGAAAGCGATAAAATAAGTTAACACGGCATACATAGCTTTATTCCATCCGAAAACAAGACCTGCTGCACTGTAAATAAATACATTAAAAAGCATTATCCATTCACCGACAGAAAAACCGAATTTCTTGGACAAAACAAGCGACATAATTTCCGTACCATCCAGAGAGCCTTCGTTTTTTAAAACAAGTCCCACGCCCGCACCCAGAATTATACCGCCGAAAACAGTTGACAGAAGTAAATCATGAGTTGAGGGCAGATGATGTGTCGTAAAAACATTTAATGCAAGAGAGAGCATTCCGATAGCATAAAAAGTTTGAAGTACAAACTTTTTACCGATTTTATTAAACGCAAGAAAGAAAAAAGGAATATTAATAACAAAAATTAATAAACCTAAATTTATCTTTGTTAGGTAGCTTAAAATAATAGAAATCCCGACAATACCGCCGTCAATAATATTATTCGGAACAAGAAAAACTTCAAGAGCAAATGCCGCAACAAAAGGACCTACCGTCAAAAAAAACATTTTATTCAATATTGAAAGCAAAAGCTCTTTTTTAGTCATTTTTCTTTCCGGCATAATCAAACCTTACCTGTATCATCTTTTGATGATTTTTTTATAGTCATAAAATTATTTATTTTAAAAATAGTTTTTTTATCATCATCATTTTTATCTTTGTAACCGAGAATATTTTCCAAATCAGATTTGAGAGTTACCAAATCTTCATACTTTTTAAGGCCGCCGTCAATTGCCACGGATACATCCCCTGTTTCTTCCGAAACTACAAGACAAGCAGCATCACTGTTTTCGGTCATCCCTATTGCTGCTCTGTGTCGTGTGCCGTATTTCCAGCTTAACTTCGGATCTTCGGTCAAAGGCAGGAGCACGCCTGCGGAAATAATCCTGTCGCCGTTTATCACGACAGCACCGTCATGCAACGGTGTATTCGGGTGGAATATAGTTAAAATTAACTCTGTTGACAAATCTGCATTAAGCTTTGTACCAACATCATAATATGTATTTCTCAAATCGCTCTGGAATACGATTAAAGCCCCCGTGTGGGATTTAGATAAATATTTAACACTTTCAATAAGTTCTTTTACAACATCAATCTTTTGATTTTTAGATTTATCATTGTTAGAGTTGAAAATTCTCGTTACAAAATCAACCTGTCCCAAGAAACCCAAAAATCTTCTTAATTCCGGTTGAAAAATAACGATTAAACTTAAAGAAACAAGAGTAACAACGGACTTTAAAAACATTCCGATAATTTTAAGATCAATTCTTAAAAGCACTTCACTGAAAACCCAAACACAGACAAGAATAAGAAGTCCTTTTACGAATTTTTCAGAAGAAGTATTTTTGATAAATTTTTTATATACAAACAGCAAAAGTCCTGCAAGAAAAGCTATCTGGATAAAATCCGACCAATTAAAAGTCAATTCCAGCGTCCCGATATATTTTAATATGTAATCAAAAATATCATTTATCATTTTCTTAACCTATGAGGGATTTCATCGTGAGCAATTAAATCATCCAGTGTCTCTCTTTTTATTATAATATCAGATTGAGAATTATTTACAAGTACCATAGCAGGTTTTTGTACACGGTTATAATTTGACGCCATAGAGTAATTGTAAGCACCTGTATTATAAACACAGAGAATATCGCCTTCTTCAAGCTGCGGCAGCTTTATATTTTTTATTAAAATATCACCTGATTCACAAAATCTTCCTGCAATCGTAACATCCTGTTGAAGTTCAGAATCGGGTTTGTTTGCAATTTCGGCATAATACTCAGCCTGATACATAGAAGGCCGCGGATTATCTGCCATTCCGCCGTCAACTGCAAAATATTTTTTACCTTTAGGCACCTGTTTTGAACTGCCGGCAGTATATAAAGTTACACCGGCAGTTGATATTATACTTCTGCCGGGCTCTATAAATAAAGCCGGAGGCTCGATATTGTATTTTTCAACACATTCATTTAACCTGTTTATAATAATTTCTGCAATTGTAAAAGTCGAAGGCGGACAATCACTCTCAGTGTATTTAACGCCTAGCCCGCCGCCTGCGTTTATTTCATTCAGCTTTAATCCGAATTTTTTATCAAGCCTTGCTATTTCTTTCACAAGAATTTCTATTTCATCTCCATAAATTGAAGTTTCAAAAATTTGCGAACCGATATGAGCATGAAGCCCGTGGAGCTTTAAGTTTGTAAAATCATTTAGAATAAGTTCAACGGCTTCGTCTATCTGTGTTAAATCAAACCCGAATTTTGAATCCAAATGTCCTGTCTGAATATATTCATGGGTATGACATTCTATGCCGGGGGTAATTCTCAACAATATATCAGCTGTTTTATTATAAGATTTTGCAATTTCATTTAGCAAAGAAAGTTCAAAGAAGTTATCAACAGAAATTCTGCCGACACCCAGTTTCAAAGCAAGAGACAGTTCGTCATAAGACTTATTATTTCCGTTAAACAAGACTTTTGACATATCAGCACCGGCCTTATAAACAGTATAGATTTCACCTGCGGAAACAACATCAAAACCGAAACCTTCACTTGCAGCAATTGCAGAAGATGCCATAGAGCAAAGAGCTTTGGACGCAAACATCATATTAACTTTATCGTAAGCTTTAAATGCGTTCTTATAATCTCTGCAAACAGCTCTTATAGTTTCTTCATCCAGCACATATAAAGGTGTTCCGTATTTTTCTGCTAATTCGACCAGATCACATCCTCCGATTTCAATATTTCCTGCTTGATTAATTTTAGTTGTAATCGGTTTTAAACTTTGATTTGTGCTGTTCATTGATGCTCCTTACTTCTTACATTATCAGAATAACACAATTAAGTTCAAATTAAAATAGTAGGAATAATGTAATTAATAAAAAAACTTGACAATCTAAAAAAAATAATAAATAATGGACTATAAAAAGGAGGCAGAAATGATTAATTTAAGAGCATTAAGGGTTGCCCCCCCCCCGCAAAAGGCTTGCAGATTAAGGGGCTAAAGGGCTTTACATTGGCAGAAGTTCTTATTACTTTAGGTATTATAGGGATAGTTGCAGCTTTAACTATGCCGGTTTTGATTGCAAATTATCAAAATACAGCTCTGCAGTCGCAATTTAAAAGGGCATATTCTAATATTTATAATGCCATTAGGCTGATTGAAGCAAAAGACGGTGTATTACCTCAGTGTTACTATCATAACAATGTATCACAAGATACAACAAAATTTGTAGAATGCGAAGATTTTTATGAAAAACTGACAAAGCAGATGAATGTTATTAAAACTTGTAAGGGAAATGCTTACGAAGATAACTGCATTCCGAAATATCAAGGAGTAGATACAATAAAAGAATATGAAGATGATGATGCGTTAAATGGGTGCAGCGGTTATAGACAAAACAACATACTTAACAGAAATTGGGCATTCGTATTTAACGACGGAACAATTCTTTTTACATATGATGAAATTCCCGGAGATTGGGCAGGCTGCTTTGCTCTTGACGTCAACGGAAAAAAGGGGCCGAATAAATGGGGACACGACATATTTTCTTTCGAGTTAAACGAAGTAAAACCCGGAATTATAAGATTAGAAGCATGTTGTTCTCTCGTGGAGAAAGGCGGGAAAAAACCGGAAGAAATGCTATCAGGACTTAATAAATAAAAAAACGGTAAGTAAAATTGAATAATAAACCATAAGGTTTCTTGCTTTTAGAAGCCTGAAATAAAATTCTTTGACATCTCCTCCGCAAGTATACGTTTTAAGAGAGTTATACATATTAAAAACAAGCGGAATAAGGGCAAGAGTAAGTAGTATAAGATAATTATTCAACATAAAAGAAAGCATCACGGTAAATAAATATCCTAAGCCATAAACGATAAAAACGCCCTTTAAAGCTTTGCTCTTGTCGCCTATTCTGCAGACAAGAGTTTTTTTATGCGCACTCAGGTCACCTTCAAAATCCAAAAGCGTATGAACATACATCAAACCTATAGTAAACATAACAACTGCTAACGACATTACAAGTACGGTATAAGAAAAATTTCCGGTCATTACAAAATAAACACCTTCAAAAAGTAAAGGTCCGAAAGCAAGTCCGACTGCAATCTCACTCATACCTTTCTGTGAAAGTTTTGCATAGATAAGAGTAATAATTCCGCCGATAACAGCAAGCCAGATTACGGGAAAACCGCATCTTAAAAACAAAAATAAACCTGTCAAACAAGCTATAAAACAATAGATTACAACAACTTTTAGAACATCATTTAAAGAAGCTTTCCCCTCTTTTATATATGCACACTTGCACTTTTGTGAGTTGTCCGTTAAATTTTTATAATCAATGTAATCATCAAAAAGGTTCGTCGCAAGATGAGCAAACGATATTCCGATTAATGCCGCAATACCGTTTATAATATTTCCGCCCTCTTTCAGAGAATAAACAAAAATTACAAGCCAGGAGAGAAGAGTCATAGGAAGCGAAAAAAGTCTTGAATTTTCAAGCCAGAATAAAATAGTTTTTATCATCCTAAAAGATTTTCCACTCCTTTTACAGCTTCGTAACTTGCTCCTGCTTCAAGAATTTCCTCCGCAGTCAAACCAAAAAGAGTAATAAGCGAATAAGCCTCTTTACTGTTCAAATTAAGAAATTCCGCTGCTGTTTTTACGGCTTCTTCTCTTGTAAGATTTGTAAATTGAAGATTTTTACCTTTATAAATAATTCTTTTTTTAGACTTTCCCAATTTACTTAACCCCCAGAGCAAGCAATGCCGCACCAATCATTCCCGAATAATTTCCCGCGGATGCTTTTACAACCTTAAAAGGAGTAGTGACAATCTGTTTATTAGCTTCTGCTTCAATATAATCGATATTGACAAATTCTGCCATTGAACCCGACAGTACAATAACATCAGGGTCAAAAATATTTGCAAGTCCGATTATACCTTCAAGAATGTCATTCTGCCATTTATCAAGAATTTTTTTCATTAAAGGTCTGTCTTTATTTTGAATAACGTCATAAGTGGTAATATCAGGATCGCCTGAAATTTCTTCGGCAGTCCTTTTTAAACCTGTCCCTGATGCGTAAGCTTCAAAACAATCATAACTTCCGCAGGTGCATTTTCTGTGCTTATCCGTACGCATTTTAAAATGCATTTCTCCCGCTGCTCCGTTTTTTCCTTTATATAATTTATTATCCAGAATTATTCCGCCTCCTACACCTGTCCCCAGGGTAAGCATTACAGAATAAGGCATTCCTTTAGATGCTCCGATAATATGTTCTGCCCAGGCTGCAGCGTTAGCATCATTTTCAACAAATACAGGCTTTTTACTCAAACTTTTAAAATCCATTGACGGATATTCTCTTGCAATATTGCCCGTAGAGCCTAAAATTCCGCTGTTAGAGTTATTAACCGCGCCGCATGTGGAAAAAGCAATAACATCAACCTGACGCTCATATTTATTGATAATTTCTTCAAACGCCGCTTTTATTTCCGCAAAAGTTTTCGGGGTAGGTCGTTTTTCTATTTCCGAAATAATTTCACCTTTTTCGTTAACTATTGCATTATAAATTTTTGTTCCGCCAACGTCAATTGCCAAAGCTTTTTTAAGCATATAAATTTACCCTCTCTGAACAAATCTTTTAGTAATTAACTGTGGTCTTGTGATTGCCGAACCGATAACAACACAGTGAGCACCGAGTTCAAAGGCTTTATCAACTTCTTCAGGCTCCCATATACGACCTTCTAAGACAACAGGCAAATTTGTATTATCAACTAACTGTTTTAACAGTTCAAAATCAGGACCTGTGCCTCTGTTCTGAGAAAACTGAGTATACCCTGAAAGTGTTGTTGAAAGAATGTTAGCCCCAAGCTTTTCTGCATTGAGCCCTTCTTCAAGCGTTGAAATATCTGCCATTGAAACACGGTTATTAATCTTTACGTATTTTATCAATTCTTCAAGCTTTGCGCCGTTCGGTCTTTCTCTCATTGTGCCGTCGAATGCAATAATATCTGCACCTGCTTCCACAAGTTCGATAACCTCTTTCAAAGTAGGAGTAATATAGACTATCTCTTGCCAATTAGAAGGAATAATATCGGGTTTGGTAAGACCGATAACAGGAACATCAAAAAGATGTTTTGCATTCTTAACATCTCTTGCCCCTGCAACGCGTAAACCGCCTGCTCCGCCTTTTACAACAGACTTCATCATAGCAGCCATGCACTTTTCAAGATACAAAGGCTCGGAAGGCATTGCCTGACAAGAAACCACTACTTTACCTTTTAAACGATTAATAATATTCATAAAATTATTATAACCCAAAAATTTATTTATAGTATAATGTAAAAATAAAGGGGAAAAATAATGAAGAAGAGTTTAATAAAATATCCATACCTTACGGAAGATGTAGAAATTTACGAAAGAGATAACGGACATAAAATTGTTCTTGCCCATAAAGAAGGCGAGCTTGTAAACGTAAGCACCTGGGTCAAAACTGGTTCAATAAACGAGGATGATAAAAATAACGGAATTTCACATTTTCTTGAACATTTGATGTTCAAAGGGACACACAAACACAAAGCGGGATATTTTGACAAAACTCTTGAAGCAAAAGGGGCAATCGTAAATGCAGCAACATGGAAAGATTACACGTTCTATTATGTAACCCTTCCGAAAGGTCCTCAAGACAGGGATTTATACCTTGCGATCGAACTTCATGCGGACATGATGCTTGATCCTGTTCTGCCCGAAGAAGAAATAGGAGCTCCGTTTGATTTGAACAACCCCAAAGTTACGGACAAACGCGAACGCCACGTTGTTATTGAAGAAATCAGAATGCGTAAAGATCAAAATTGGACAAAAGTTTATAACGCCTGCAACTTCAATATGTACAAAAAACACCCTTACAAACGCGACGTTATAGGTACTCCCGAAATTATTTCCCGTGTTACCCGCGATGAAATAATGAATTACTATAAAACTTTTTATTCTCCCGAAAATATGACAACTATTATTGTCGGAGATTTTGATAAAGAAAAAGTTTTGGCTAAGGTTGAAAAAGAGTTTGATTTTAAAGGTCGCCCCAACGCTCCGAAAAAGATTAATGAAATTGACGCACCCGCTGACAGTACGGTCGTTGTTGAGAATAAAGCAAAAACAAATACTTCTTATTTAATGGTCGGATTTTTGGGTCCAAAAGCCAATCAGCTTAAAGAAAATATCGAGCTTGATATTATAAGCATAATTTTAGGAGAAAGCACAAGTTCAAGATTATACCAGAACTTAATCGAAAAACAGCCCGAACAAATCTTTAATATGGCAAATGCCGAACATTACCAGTTTAAAGACGGAAATAATTTCTTTATACAGGCAAACTTCAAACCGGAAAAACGTGAGCTTGCACTTGAGCTTATAAAGAAAGAAATTGAAAGTCTTATAACAAACAGGATTACCGGAGAAGAGCTTGAAAAAGCAAAGAAAAAGACAAAATCACGTTTTGCATTTGCAGCAGAAACAGTTTCGGAAATCGGAGAAACAATAGGCTATTATATGACCGTATGCGAAGATTTGAAGCTTATAGAAAATTACTTAAAAGATGTGGAAGAGATTACGATAGAGGATTTGGAAAACACCGTAAAAAAATATCTAAACCTTGATAATGCCGTTATTTCAATCTTAGAACCTGAAACCTAACTCAGCAATACCCAAACCTGATTATTTAACTCTTCGTAATTTTCGGCAAAGCTATCCAGTTTTGTTTCAATAATTTTGACAAACTGTTGAAGATAATAGCAGTCGTTATTATTTTCAACGCAATTATAAAGAATTTGGAGAAAATTTCTGATTTCCTGCAAATCAGCCTCATAGCACATCATTTTTTTGAGAATTTTATTTTGCATACAACCTACTTTCTTACTTTATCAAATGAATATATTCACCCATACAATAAATATACTCACTTGAATGTTTTTTGTCAAGACCAGATAATAAAAATATGCGAGATGAAAGATTAAAAATATTAGGAGATAATATCAGGGCAGAGAGAATGAGAAAAAGACTTTCTCAAGAAAAGTTGGCTGAATTGATTGGAGTTCACAAAGATTCTGTTAAGAATATCGAAAATGCATATCAGACACCGTCTGCCTTTATCGTCTTTGATATCGCAAATTCTCTCAATATTCCTATTGAAGATTTATTCAAAAACGTTCCTGTTAAAAGGGATTAACTCTTATGCAAGAAGCAACTACAAACGAAATTGAACAACTTGAAAAAGTTCGTGAAAAATGCCTTACGTGCCAAAAATGCCCGCTTGGACAAACAAGAACTAATATTGTATTCTCAGGAGGCATCCCCAACCGCAAACTTATGCTTATCGGAGAAGCGCCGGGATACTATGAAGATCAAAAAGGTGAACCTTTTGTCGGCAAAGCAGGACAATTACTGGACAAAATATTTGCATCTGTGGGTTTATCGAGACAAAAAGATGTATATATCTGCAACACACTAAAATGCCGCCCGCCTGATAACCGAGACCCGCTTCCCGATGAAAAAGCAGCGTGCAGAGAATATTTAGATGCACAAATTGAAATACTTAAACCGAGAATAATACTGCTTTGCGGACGTGTCGCAGTTAATTCGCTTCTCGGTACAACTCAGGGGATTACAAAAATTCGCGGGAAATGGTTTGAAGGACCGAATATGTCAAAAATGATGCCTATTTTCCACCCTTCATATCTTTTAAGAAATGATTCCAGAGAAAAAGGAAGCCCAAAATGGCTTATGTGGCAGGATATTCAAGAGATTAAAAGAGTGTATTCTCAAATGGATTAATTATTTATACACATCCTGAATATTTTTTATACCGCCCTTTTCTTTAGGCAGACAATGTATTACATTAGGATGAAAAGAATAGTTTCCTTCAGCATTACGCATTATTACAAGACTGAAAAGATCATAACCGCTTTTATTCGGAAATAATTTGCCGTTGCTGTCTACCGCAAATAAGGGCTTTTGAACATTTGCAGGCTGATTAAATACTATAAGATTTGTATTATCATTCATTACAAATGCCTGATTAAATCTGTTCATCATGCTTTCTGAAAATCCGGCACAGGAAACTGATTTTGCATAGCTATTATACACGGGAATGCAGCCGTTCTTCAATGCATTATTTTTACAGTATCTGGTTACTTTCAAATTGGATGCAAACTTTTTATAAAATCTGTCACATCTGCTAAAATCACTTCTTATACGCTTATCAGAACTGAAATAACAGCCTGTATCTCCGTCCATTTGATATACTGTAGTATATAGAGCCTGAGTATATGAGCTATACAATTTTTTAAAAGAAGTAACTGCAGCCTTATCAATTAAACTGCAAGTATAATAAGTAACAACAAACAAAAGAATGATTATATACACACCTGTTAATATTAATAGACGCTTCTTACCCTGCATAATTTTACAACAGCTCCTTAGGTTCTATCACAAAATCAATCAAAAACGGCCCGTCAAAAGAATAAGCTTTATTAATTGCATCCTTTATATCTTCTATTTTTTCAACTCTTATTCCTGATGCCCCGTAACTTTCAGCAAGTTTTACAAAATCAGGATTGGAAATTTTTGTAGCGAAGTATCGTTCATTACAAGTTCTTTCCTGAAACTGTCTTACCATCCCTAAATACCCGTTATTCATGATAAAAACTTTAACAGGAAGATTATAATCCATACAAACTGCAAGCTCTTGCAAATTCATCTGAAAAGAGCCGTCACCTGCAATACATATAACAGGTTCTTTATTCGCAATGCAAGCACCTATAGCAGCAGGAAAACCAAATCCCATTGTTCCGAGCCCGCCAGATGTAATAAATTTCCGCGGAGCATTAAATTTTAAATATCTTGCCGCCCAAACCTGATGCTGTCCGACTTCTGTTGTAATAACAGAATTTTTATCCTTTAAGGAATTATAAATTTCCTGCATAACTTCAAAAGAATGCATTGAAGATGTTCTTTTTAACGGAATAATATCAGGCTGTTTAATTTCAGCACCCCATTGAAAATCAGTTTTATAAAGAGATTTGTCATACTCTGCAATCATTTTACTCAATACGAGTTTGGCATCACCAACTAATGAAATTGATGCAGGCACAATCCTCGAAATTTCATTTTCGTTTATATCAAGATGAATAAGATTTTTACAGAGTTCATTATTAGGAAAACAACACCTTATTCTATCATTAAAACGTGTCCCGACAGCAAATAATAAATCACTCTCTCTTACCGCTTTATTTGCGCAAGGATGTCCGAAAATACCTATCATTCCGATAAAATTCTTATCATCCGAAGGGTATGTTCCAAGCCCCATCATAGTAGAAACAACAGGAATATTTAAAAGTTTTGCAAATTTACTTATTTCATATGCAGCACCCGACTGTACAACTCCGCCGCCTGTAATAAGTAACGGACGCTTTGCGGCACATATTGCATCAAGTGCAGTTTTTATTTCAAAATCAGATGCAGCAGGTTTTGAGGTTTCATAACCGGAATTTCTGTCGAATTCAGCAGTTTCCGAAAAAACATTTTTTGTTATATCTACTACTACAGGTCCCTGCTTACCTGACATTGCAATATTAAAGGCTTCAGCAAGAGTTTTTTGCAGGTCGGCTGCTCTTCTTACCTGATAATTGCGTTTTGTACAGGATTTTGTAATATCTATAATATCAACTTCCTGAAATGCATCCTGATGAAGCAATTCAGCAGACACTTGACCTGTAATCACAACAAGAGGATAACCGTCAAGATATGCATTGGCAATCCCCGTAACAATATTTGTTGCGCCCGGACCTGATGTTACGATAGCAACTCCGCATTTTCCGCTCACTCTTGCGTAACCTTCGGCAGCATGAACAGCCGCTTGCTCGTGACGCATCAGATAATGTTTTATATAATTTTGCCTGCACAACTCATCATAAACGCTCAGTACAATTCCGCCTGGATAGCCAAATACAGTATCAACATCAAAAATTTTTAATGTTTCTAATACGATTTGCGCCCCTGTAAGAGTTTTAGTCAAAGTATGCATAAAATAACTCCATTTTAATATAATAATTATATCATGGAGTTACCTTCAATGCAAAAAAAAAGACACTTTTTAAAAGTGTCTTTTTAATTATTATTTAGAAATTAATTCATTAAATAACTGTTTTTTTCTTTCTATTTTTTGTTTTCTTGCATTTGCAGCATCTTCTCTTGCTTTTCTGTCTGCTTCCATTTTCTTTTGAAGCTCTTTACGTTGTTTCAGACGGGCATCTTCACGCGCTTTTTGCTGTTCCTGCATTTGTTTTTCTTTATCAACAATTTTTTGTGTATGTTTTTGGATAAAGCGTTCAGTGTAAGTCGTGGGCTGTGAATCTGCGGCATAAACTGCTGCGGCACTGCTCATTACCAGTACTAAAGATGCAATTAATAATTTTTTCATAATAAACTCTCCTTTTTGTCTACCAGAATATTATACTAAATTAAATCATACATCGCAACTATTTTTTTTATTCCTTGTTGAGCGGTATTAAAAATTTCAATCATCTTGTCCTGTTCATAAGGTTCACCCTCGGCAGTCGTCTGAAATTCGATAATTTTACCGCTTTTTGTCAAAACAATGTTACTGTCGACCTGTGCGTGAGAATCTTCAATGTAATCTAAATCCAATCTGACTTCTCCATCAACAATTCCTGCAGAAACAGCTCCGATAGGCTCAATAATCGGATTTTCGGTCAATTGACCGTTTGCAAGAAGCTTTTCAACCGCAATTTTTAAAGCAAGAAAGCCTCCGCAAATACTTGCAGTTCTGGTTCCGCCGTCTGCCTGAATTACATCAGCATCAATTGTTATTGTCAAATCCGGCATTTTTTCCAAATCAACACAAGCTCTGAGGCTTCTGCCGATAAGTCTTTGTATTTCCTGCGTTCTGCCGGAAATTTTTGTTCTTTCTCTCTGGCATCTGGTATTCGGGGCAGAAGGAAGAAGAGAATATTCAGCTGTAACCCAGCCTTTTCTTTCATCTTTGTCCATCCATTTTGGTTTTCCTTCTTCAACCGACGCAGTTGTAATTACTTTAGTATCGCCGAATTCGACAAGAACAGAACCCAATGCGTGTTTTGTATAATCCTTTGTAAATTTTATTGTTCTTGTTTCGTTATTTTCTCTGCCTTCTCTTTTCATATTTGTCCCTTTTTATCTATTCATAGTCCCACATATAAATCTGACCGCAATATCTGCATACCGCATGGTCGTTCATAAATTGTAAATCAGGAATAAATTTATAACCGTCAACTGTAATTACAATATCACCGTCCTTATTGTACTCCTGCATGAATTTCTTTTCGCCTCTGTAATCAGGAGAAAACATCAATTCAAATTTATCAACCGATTTACAATTTTTACAAATAAACATAATTTAGTACTCATCGTCTTCCAATCTTGCCCGTCTGATAATTTCAGGATCAATCCCTCTTTTTTCTATTTTAAATGTTTTAGCTGATACTTTTTGGGAAGAGCTTTTTTTAGACTTCTTTTTCGGCTTTACAGGTAAAACATCAGTTTCAGAAGCGAGATTGTTATACCACAATGTCCAGCAAATACTTCTTATTGGCAAAGTAAAACCTATTACAATAAAAAATACAATTTGTTTAACAAGTTCCGACCCGATAAGAGCCGGTGTAACATGAAACGGCTCAAGAGGTTCAAGCGGCAGACCGTATGCCCAGACTTCAAAAACCTTTGCAAGGGGTTTTGTAATATTCAGCGCATCAAAAATTACACCAAGCCCTGCTGTCAAAAAATAATATGTAAAGACAACAAGCAGCATCATCAACAAAAATGTTCTTGAGAATTTACCTTTAATAAGCTGGAGACTTCTTCTAAAATATCCTACCGGCGACAAACCGTTTTCAAAAGCAAACACCTGAAAAATCAATATAAAATAAATGAAAAATACGAAACCTATAATCCAAAAAATCGGAATTACAGCAATTAAAGTAAACACACTGAATAAAAGCCATAATGCTATGAAAGAAAATGTTTTTTGTGTGACAACAGAGTTATGAGCCTTAAAATCATAAACCCTTCCCGTATTTAAATAACCATCGGTCATAGAATTCAACGCACCGTATGAAACAAGATAATCCCAGAAAGCTTTTCCCCATATCAAAAGTCCCGGAATAATCGAGAGAATTATGCATAAAAGCATTACGGACAAATCATTTAACAGCGGAAATTTCGCAGTTAATTCCTGTAAATTTTGAGTGTACCAATAAGTCAGACCGAAAATTAAAAAAAGTCCGATTAACTGCCCCAGAACAGGAAAAGCCATATATAACAAAAATTTATGAATATTTAAACAATAAATTTTTATACCTTCAAAAAATATTAACCAAACACTTTTATCTTCTTTTGCCATATCTCTCCTGTTAAATACTTTTAATTTATTGTATAATAATTTTATTACAAATATGGAAAAATTTACAAAAGAAGATTTTATAAACAATAAGGTTAACCTTCATTTACACTCGACTTTTTCAGACGGAGAGGGCGATGTCAATGATATACTTAAACAAGCAAAAGAACAGGGCTTCAAAAAAATAGCTTTCTGCGATCATAATACAGTAGAAGCCTACCATAAAACCGATATTCTCAAAGAAGATATTGTAATGACAGGTGTTGAATTTGATGTCTGGTGCGGCTATGTATTTATGCACCTTCTGGCTTACGATATAGACATTAATAATAAAGAACTTTTATCATTCTGCGCAAAAACTAAAAAAGAAACAGAATTAGACATAGTAAGAATTTTTTCAAAACGAGATATAAAAAAACTTATACAGGCAATTCATAATGCAGGCGGCATAGCGGTTCTTGCTCATCCTGCCTGCTGTTGGGCAATAAATTTGGACAAATTTGTAAAGAAGCTCATATCATACGGTCTTGACGGTCTGGAAGTCTACTACCCCTACAAACGTCACAGAGGAATTATTAAATTCCATAAGGCAAAAACAGTTGAAAAAATTGCAGATAAATATAATCTTATAAAAACAGGCGGCACAGATTTACACGGTAAAACGCTTCTTGATTAAAAAAGAAAAAGGCACCAAGTAAAACTCGGCGCCGCATCTAACTCATTAATTTATTGTGATACTATAGAGCTTTGAGCTAGAAGAAAAACTTTACAGGCTGGATTTGCTTGACGCGGCAGAAACTGTTTATATTACTCGTGCATTCGGAAGCCTGAGTATAAGAGGTGCCGTTCTTACAATAAGGAGTACCATCGCCGACATAACCCGCGATACAAGCGCCTTCTTTAAAAGGAACACTCTTAGCTAACCACCTGGTACTGCGTTTCCCGCTTGCATAATTCTCATTCTCTACGCTTACCTGTAAATGACGTACACTGTCACCGCCGCTTTGATTTAGATTAGATGTATCGTAGGCGGGAATGATTTTGCCTGATAACGTGATGTAGAACGGATAGACATCACTCCACAATTGAGAATCGCCTTTTACACCGTCAATATCTACATAAACGGTGTAACCGTAAG
>ERZ780144.418-NODE-418-length-59501-cov-8.443983_pt1 | contig 59501 bp, 62 predicted proteins | sample MGYA00511380_ERZ780144 | MGnify/ENA primary metagenome ERZ780144 (study PRJEB29588, sample SAMEA1965858) | human gut metagenome | biome: human gut; feature: human-associated habitat; material: faeces | place: Denmark | collected 2008/2010 ... | reverse complement strand
GGACGACTTCTGGGACGAGTGGCGGCTGCTCAAAGGGATGTTTGAGCGGGCGGAGAAGTGGTGCGTCCATGCCGCGCCGGGGCATTGGCCGGATGCGGATATGCTGCCCGTCGGCGCACTGCGGCAGTGCTATGACCCGAACGGCTGGACCAACTTCACACAGGCGGAGCAGCGGACGATGATGACGCTGTGGTGCATGATGCGTTCGCCGCTGATGATGGGCGGCGAGCTGACGAAAAATGACGACTTCACGCTGAAGCTGCTGACGAACCGGGACGTGCTGGCGATTGAAAAGACGAGCGCGTGCGCCCATCCGCTGTGGACGACGGAGGATGAAAGCGTGTGGATTGCGCCGCGCAGGGACGGCACGGGGCTGTATGTGGCGCTGTTCAATCTGTCGGAAGAGACGCGGACGGTTCGCGTGACGGGCGAAATGCTGGAAGGGACGTACTCGGCGGCGCGGGAACTGTGGACAGGCGAGAAGCAGCAGACGGCGGACGGGGTGACGGCAGCGCTGGGGAAGCATGATGCGGCGGTGTTTTGGGTGGAGTAATCAGGCAATGGACAAATTGAAGCAAACGATGACGGATAAAGGCTATGTCGGTTCGGTCGAATTTTCCGACGCGGACGGCGTGTTCTTTGGCAAGGTGCAGGGCGTTCGCAGTCTGATTTCGTATGAAGGAGAGACACGCGAAGCACTGGAAGTGGATTTTCGGGAGGCGATTGATGCGTATCTCGAACTGTGTCAAGAAATCTAACGCAAGGAGGAAACAAAAGAAATGAAACGCACACGCATACTGGCCGCCGCGCTGCTGTTTCTGGTGCTTCTGCTGATTGGCATCGCCTGCACGCAGAGCAGAACGTTCAGCTATCAGCCCTATGAGGGGGAGTTGGAAGACGGTCAGTATGTTCCGAATAATTTCCAGCAGGAAGCTGCCATTTGGCTCGGCGTAAATAATGGGCAGCTCTATATTTGGCCGCGGTGCAGCCGTTCGACGAGTGAAACGGAATACAACGGCTGGCTGTGCGCACTGACGCCGGAAGGAATCGTCAAGATAAGAAAACTTGACCGCTCCGACAATGCTCATGAGAAAATTGCTGGTTTTGACGGTCGATTCCTCTATTATTGGCACGTTTCAGATAACGAACTTTACAGCTACGATATAGAGACGGATCAGGAAGAAATGATTGCCACGGCGAACAGCAGCCTGTCCTATGCGGTTGTGTTTGCAGAAGACGGCTCACTCTATATTCCGTCAGATACACCGCAGGATTTTGTTCATGTGCGCGACGGAAAGCTCGTTTCCTACACGGACGAACAGGCACAGTACAGCAGCGGCGAAGTCAGCTATTATCTGCGCAAGCAAGATTCTGCTGGTGCTGTGGAACTCATCGTGTCAGACGCGAATGCGCAGGAGCAGAAAATCGAACTGCCGTATATGCGGAACAGATCGGTATTCCCTTGCAGTCAGGGCATTCTTGTGCATGATGACAGGTTTTCCAAACTGCTGTATCTTGTTCGTTCAGCCGATGAGGTTGTCTGCCTGATGGACGTGCCGTGTGAGTTTTCTCATAGCGCAGCGACGGTTGTGGGGGATGATGCGTTCCTCTCTGTGAAGCGCTATCAGGGATACAAGTACAATATTCTTCCGCAGCGGTATGAGAATGATGAAATAGAAGGAACGTACCGCATCAATTTAGCAACCCAAACGACTGAAAAAGTGAGTGACAGCATTTTTTCGGGGCTGTATTACTTTGGCGGCGAACACATCTTTGCAACGGATGAGCATTGCAATATCACGGTGCTGGATTTGGAAGGCAATGTGGTGCAGAAGGTGCTGGAATTGAAGTGATACTCGGCTGTTCATCCATCAATTGCATAAAAACCGCGGGTCGTGCCTCCCACATCAGGAAGCACGACCCGCGCCGTTATTGCCTATTCAGTTGCGGATTCCCTTAGTCCAGCAGCGCCTCGGACGCAACGCGCAGATCCGCATTCAGCTTCTCCGCGTCCGCCTTGTCGCTCGCGTTGGTGTTGACGTACAGCTTGATCTTCGGCTCCGTGCCGGACGGACGCACGCAGACCCAGTTGCCCTTCTCCAGCTCGAAGTACAGCACGTCGGACTTCGGCAGACCCGTCGGTTCGACCTTTCCGTCCGCAGTGCGCGTGCCCTTCAAATAGTCGCGAACCGCCGTGACCTTCATGCCGCAGAGTTCCTTCGGGGGATTCTCGCGCAGGTCCTTCATGATTTCCTTCATGCGGGTCAAGCCGTCTTTGCCCGGAAGCGTCTTGCTGACGACCTTTTCCACGAAATAGCCGTATTCGCGGAAGATGGACTGCACATAATCATAGAGCGTGATGCCCTGCGCGGCGCAGGCGCAGGCGACCTCGGCAATCAGCAGGGAGGCGTTCACGCCGTCCTTGTCGCGCACGAACGTGCTGGACAGGAAGCCGTAGCTTTCCTCGAAGCCGAAGATGTAGCGCTCGGTGTGGCCTTCCTTTTCCAGCAGCCCAATCTGCTCGCCGATGAACTTGAAGCCGGTCAGCACATTGATGGTGCGCAGTCCGTAATGGGTAGCGATCTGCTCGCCCATATCCATGGTAACGATCGTCTTGACCATGACCGGGTCAGCAGGCATCTTGCCGTGCTTGACGCGCTGGCTGCAGATGTAATCCAGCAGCAGCATACCTGTCTGATTGCCCGTCAACAGTTCGTACTCCCCTGCCTTGTTCTTAACGGCGATGCCCACACGGTCGCAGTCCGGGTCGGTCGCCAACAGCAGGTCGGCGTTGCACTTCTTGGCATACGCCATACCCAGTGCCATCGCCTCTTTGATTTCCGGGTTGGGATACGGGCAGGTCGGGAAATTGCCGTCCGGCTGCTCCTGCTCCTTGACTACCGTGATGTTGGTGTAGCCCATTTCCTTCAAGGTGCGGGTCACCGGCTTCAGCCCGGTGCCGTTCAGCGGGCTGTATACGATGGCTACATTCTTATTGACTTCTTCGCCGAACAGAACAGACTGGCTCTTGACCTGCTCCACGAAAGCGGTGTAGACCTCGTCCGGGATGTACTGGATACTGCCGTTTTCCACACCTGCTTCAAAATCGCCGGTCTTGACGTCTGCAAAGATATCCAGCTTCTCGATCTCGGCAAGAATCTCTGCTGCAGCCTCGGTGGTGATCTGGCAGCCGTCTACACCGTAGACCTTATAGCCGTTGTACTTGCTGGGATTGTGGGAAGCCGTCACCATAACACCGGCAGAGGTGTGCAGATAGCGGGTCGCAAAAGACACAGTAGGAACAGGCATCAGAACAGGCCAGATATTCACCTTGACGCCATTAGCCGCAAATACCCCGGCGGCGACTTTTGCAAACACATCGCTCTTGATGCGGCTGTCATAACCGATGGCCACGGACGGCTCAGCATAGTTCTTCTTCAGATAGTCAGCCAGACCCTGAGAAGCCTTTGCCACGGTGTAGATGTTCATCCGGTTCGTGCCCGCGCCGATGACGCCGCGCAAACCGCCCGTACCAAATGCAAGGTCACGATAGAATGCATCCTCAATTTTTGCATCGTCCAGCGTTTTCAGTTCGGCAGCAACATCTGCATCTGCGGTTGCATTTGCCAGCCAACGCTCGTATTCCTTTTTAATATCCATAATATTACCCTCATTTTTTTCAATGCCAAACCAGATCTCACTTCCGTTCAACATATTCTGTTCACTAGTATTTTGCCTCACAATCAGCGAGCCGCCATAGAGTATAAATGCGACTTTATTTGTATAGTTCTGCCAATCCCATCCAAACTTTGCCACAAATGTTTCGTCTATTCGTTGTGAACAGAAACAAGCCCACGATGTGTTGCTAAAAAGCAACCACCCCGTGGGCTCAAATTGTTCTTCAAGTGTTTTTCATTCGTTTTTACAGGGCGCAGTTATAGTACATAAAGCACTTCTGATAACCTTCACAATTCCTCTTTCGGACACTTCAACAAATGGGATACTTGAAGGACAATTCAAGCCTCTAAGGGATATCATCCATTTTGAGAATGGATGATACCCATTTCCACAGAAGCCCATATATAATATGTATAGATATAATACCACACAATGCGACATTTTTCAACAGTACAAGTTATACCAAACTGTACTCGAACACATCTTTGTCACTTTTACCATATTGGGCACACTTTTTCCTATGGAATAGCCGAAACATATAAAATCAATGCTACATCATTACATATTTTTAAAGGAGGAGCATCATGGCAAAGCGCGGGGAAAACATCAGAAAGAGGAAAGATGGTCGTTGGGAGGGTCGCTATATTAAGGGGCGAAAGGCTGATCGGACCGCAATCTGGGGGTACATTTATGGCCATTCTTACAATGAAGTAAAGGAAAAACTCACCATCAAAAAGATGGAGGTGCAACAATTTACGCTAAATGTAGACAATCCGACTTTTTCAGAGCTTTCTCGCACCTGGGAAAGCTCCATTTTTTTAGGTGTCAAATCTTCTACAGCAGCACACTATCACTACACACTCCAACACTACATTTTGCCTGTGCTTGGTCCGTATCGTGTTCAAGCTTTGAGTGAATGCATCCTAGAAAACAGTCTTCTGGAAATTATTGCTCCTGCAGACCAAAACCACAAGACCCTAGGCAACGCAATGGGCAAGGAGTGCCTGACGCTTGTTCGGAGAATTTGCCGCTATGCGGTACATTTACATATTATGCGTCCAATTGAAATTGATCTCAAACTTCCAGCTGTGAATTCATCCAACACTACGGTTCTAAATAATTTGGAACAAAAATCTGTTTGTGCTTATGTTTGCTCTTCGCCAACACCCAGAAGGCTTGGTATGCTGCTGATGATGCAGATGGGGCTGCGTATCGGAGAAGTGTGCGGGCTGCAATGGGGTGATTTCGACCTGCAAAACGGTGTTCTCTCTGTTCGGCGCACTGTTAAGAGAATTTATATGGCGCCCGGAAAAACCACCTTGGTAACGCAATCTCCCAAAACGCAAAGTTCCGAGCGCGACATTCCTATCCCAACAAGTATCCTCAGCCTTCTAGAGGGAGAGTATGTCGGACAGAGTAACGATGTCTGGTTTCTATCAGATACCGAACTTAGGCCAGTTGAACCGCGCTGCTATTACAAAAGCTTGCAAGGATACTTAAAGCAGGCTCAAGTTCCTGTTGTCCGCCCACATGCTCTGCGGCATACATTTGCAACAACCTGCCTGCAAGCAGGCTGTAATGTGAAAACTCTGAGTGAATTGATGGGCCATTCAAATCCTGATATAACTCTAAAACGCTATGCACACTCTTGCTGGGAGTGGAAACAAAATGAAATGAATCGGATTTACGGGTGAGGGGTCAAAAGAGGAGTCAGTTTTATATAAAGTTACATATTGTCGACATTTAGAATCTATAGCCTTCCATTCTCAAAATGGATGATACTTTTTAGCGGTTTGAATTGTCCTTCAAGTATCTCATTTGTTGAAGTGTCCGAAAGAGGAATTGTGAAGGTTATCAGAGGTGCTTTGTGTACTATAACTGCGCCCTGTAAAAACGAATGAAAAACACTTGAAGAACAATTTGAGCCCACGGGTTGATTGCTGTTGAGCAATAAGCCGTGGGCTTGTTTCAGTTCACACGAATAGACATAACATTTGTGGGAAAGTTTGGATGGGATTGGCAGAACGATACAAATAAAGCTACATGTATAGTTTATGGTGGCTCGCTGATTGTGAAGCCGAAAAACTAGTATACAGAATGTGTTGAAACTGGAATGAGATCTGGTTTGTGTGTGGAGATAAAGGAAAATGCGGGGAGAACAGTGCCGGAGAAAGAAAATGGGTGAAGGATTAAAAATAATGATGTTCGGTTTCGCAGTGATAATAGGCACGAAAACCTATAGGCTGAAAGCTGCTGGAAATTGAAGTGAAGCTCTTTTTCGGCGTTGAGATAAAAAAGAACACGAAGAATGAGGATGGAATAGAGTAATGGATTCAAAAACAGAAATACAGCATATATATCTTGTGGGTGTGAAGTCATTGGGGGCTTACGGCGGGTATGAGACCTTTGTCTACAAGCTCACAGAGTATCACCAGAATAAAGAGAACATCGAATATCATGTTGCTTGTAAAGCCAATGGCGATGGCTGCATGGATGAGAGCAAATTTGATGGCGTGACAAAAATCAACGACCACGAATTTGAATTCCACAATGCCCAATGCTTCAAAATTGATGTTCCTCAGATTGGGTCTGCGCAGGCAATTTATTATGATGTTGTTGCACTAAAGGCTTTTTGCGAACATATCAAAAAAAACCATATTCCGCACCCAATTGTTTACATTATGGCTTGTCGTATTGGGCCTTTTGCTGGTCACTTTTACAGAGAAATACATAAACTGGGTGGAACTGTGTATCTGAACCCGGATGGCTGGAAAGATATTATATGGTTAAACCAGAAAACACCGCATAAATACAGTGTTTTGGCGGCTTGACCATCTTCTTGAAAAGTCTATTTCGCACATGGTCGAGAGAGTACTCCCGTTGAAATCTACTGCCTTTAGCAGCTTGATGGTTTCTATATTTAGTGAATTAAACATACACACACAATGATGTTGATTCCTTGATCATTATCCATATGTGGAAATAGAAAATGAGAACAGGAGGTAGTCAAGCCTGAGTGAAACGAGAGTTTCATTCGGGCTATTTCTCGTGGCTGAAAAACGAAGCTTGTTCACAGTATAGAGCTAATACCTCTGTGTTACTTCTATAGTGCGAACAAGCACTGATAAATGAGTATTGCAATCAAGGAAATCATTAACTTCTTATACACCCAAATAAAGTATAGTGATTTCTGCAAGATAGATTGATTATGCGGTAACTGAAAATAAGGAAATTTGCAAATATCACTCCAATACTATGAAAGACATTAGTGTGAGGGAAAAAATTTATGCAGCATGTTTTTATTGTTGGAGCCAAGGGCTTTACATATGGTGGTTATGAAACATTTCTCGATAAGCTTACAGAGTACCATCAGAACAACGAAAATATTAAATACCATATTGCGTGCAAAGCAAATGGGCCAGGAATGACAGATGAAACAAAGTTAGCTGGTATAAAAAAGATATCGGGTTCAGAATACATTTACCATAATGCACATTGTTTTAAAATCAAATCTCCGGAACTTGGTTCTGCACAAGCAATCTTCTACGATATTAAAGCACTTCAGTATTGTTGCAAGTATATAAAAAAACATAATATAGAGCATCCAATCGTATATGTTCTTTCGTCTCGTGTGGGACCTGTAATGGGGCATTTTGAAAAAAAAATCCATGCAATGGGTGGCATATATTGTAACAACCCCGACGGACGTGAGGATCTCAGAAAAAAATATGCGGCTCCGGTTAGAAAGTATTGGCGTATTTCTGAATATGGAATGGTTAAGCACAGTGATTTGGTTATTTGCGACAGTTTAAATATTGAGAAGCATATACAAGCGGACTATAAAAAATATAATCCCAAAACCACGTTTATTGCATATGGTAGTGACGTTCTTCCTTCGACTTTATCTGATAATGATCCTAAATATACGAATTGGCTTAAACAGCATGATTTACGAGATCGTCAATTTTATGTTTCGGTGGGAAGATTTGTGCCGGAAAACAATTTTGAAACGATGATCCGAGAGTTCATGAAGAGTAAGACAGATAAGGATTTTGCAATCATTACCACGAAAGATGATAAGTTTTTGACTGAGTTAGATAGTAAGCTTCATTTTAGCAAAGATAAGAGAATTAAGTTTGTTGGCACGGTTTATGACAAAGAGTTACTAAAAAAGATTCGAGAAAATGCATATGCCTATTTCCACGGACACGAAGTGGGTGGAACAAACCCAAGCCTGCTCGAGGCTTTGGGAGCAACAAAGCTGAATCTTCTTTTGGGTGTGGGTTTTAACAGAGAGGTAGCTGAAGATGCTGCTCTTTATTGGACAAAGGAAGAGGGTAATCTTGCGACGTTGATAGATAAGGCAGATGCATTGTCGAAAGAAGAAGTTGAGCTGCTTGGACAAAAGGCTAAGAAGCAAATTAAAGATGCTTATAGTTGGGAATATATTTGTCAAAGATATTTAGAAACATGGAAAGGTATGATTGACAAGCATGAAAATTAAAGACAAAATCCTTGCAGAGCAGAGCGGCTATTATTCTGATTTTATTGACTGTATTGATTGTAATATGCATTAAATTTTCAATACACAAAAAATGGCAGAGCAATCAAATTCATAAACTGGAAAGTCAACTTTCTGATAGTTGGATTGAGAAAGCATAATATTATTCAAAACCGTGGAACAGCAGGTGCTGTTGAGGCAATGGTTTCTGATCTCCAACAAGGTGTAACGGAACTTGAGTGCTGTTTTCCATACCCAAGAGAAGCACTTATGAAATATATTGAAGAAGGTAATTAAGTGTGACAGATAATAAAAAAGTGCAAGACTTAACAATGAATACATTGAACGTCCTTATTAACTATTGTGAGGAACATGATTTAAGGTATTACTTTACAGGTGGTGCGTTGATTGGTGTTCTTCGCCATAAAGGTTTTATACCGTGGGATGATGACATTGATTTAGGACTGCCAAGAAAAGATTTTGACAAACTTCATGAATTGTTGAGCAAGGATATGCCAAAAGGATATGGAATCTGCAATCGATTCACGGATCCAAACTGGCATTTTGCCATGAGCCAGTTTATTGATTTGGAGTCGGAGATTGAAATTAACTTAGCGGAGCAACCGAGAAAGGCTCATATATGGATTGATATTTTCCCGTTGGATGGGCTTCCAGACAATAATATTTTACGTTGGTTTCGAGTAAAGCACATATTGTTGAAACGCTATATGGTTCAAATTGCTCATATCACAACACAGGTAGATTCTCATAGAGATAGACCTACATATGAAAAGGTTATTATTAAATTCTGTAAAAAGGTACCGGTCGGGAAACTTTTTAATACAAATAAAATATTAGATGGCTTGGAAAAGTTACTAAGAAAATCAGATTTTGATAAAGCTGAATGGTGTGGGAACATGCTTGGCAGATATAGGGAAAGAGAGATAGTAAGAAAAGAGTGGTTTGGAACGCCGAAAAAAGCTGCCTTTGAAAATGAAGAAGTAAATATACCGGAAAATAGTGATGCTATTTTAAAATGCTTATATGGTGATTATATGAAATTGCCTCCAGAAAAAGACAGAGTTGCACATGGCGTTAAAATATTGAAATGCAGAAATATATGGGAGGAAGAATGATATGAATATCGCTATAATTATTGCTGGTGGTGTCGGTTCAAGAATGGGACAAGACCTACCAAAGCAGTTCATCAATGTATATGATAAACCTGTTTTGATTTACACTTTAGAGAGCTTTCAAAAGCATCCTCAGGTAGACGCTATTGAATTAGTATGTATTGATGGTTGGCATGAAATTGTTTGGGCATATGCCAAGCAGTTCAATATTACAAAACTGAAGTGGATTGTATCTGGTGGCAAAACGGGACAGGAATCAATCAGAAACGGTGTATATGGACTGGAAGGCAAGGCTAATCCGGATGACAATATCATTATTCATGATGGTATCAGACCGTTGGTAGAGCCTTCGGTATTGTCAGATGTGATAAGTAAATGCTCACAGTATGGTAATGCTGTTACATCTATGCCATATAATGAACAGATTTTTGTTATCAACGAAGATGATGAAACTACAACAAACAAGTATATTCCAAGAGAAACACTAAGACGTGTCTCAACACCGCAGGCATACAGATTTGACTTATTGGATGCAAAGTATCATGAAGCTTATGAAAAGGAAATTGGTATTTATGGATCACATTATACCAACACTATGATGGTAGAACTCGGTGTCACATTGCACTTTGCAGCCGGATCTGATAAGAATATAAAGCTTACAACAAAAGATGACCTGGAGATGTTTAAGGCTTATTTAAAGGCAGATAAAGATAACTGGCTGAAGTAATCATAAGGAGATTTTGATGAACGTATATGACAATTCTTTATATTTAGAAGATGTGAATTATGTGGCGAATCTGAATTTGCCTTGGGAAAAATTAAATAATAAATCCATTATGATATCAGGAGCGACTGGCTTAATTGGCAGTATGCTTGTTGATATTATCATGAGGAAGAATGATGATAATCTGAATTGTACGGTTTACGCTCTCGGCAGAAGCGAAGAGAGAATGCGTAATAGATTCAAATACTGTTTTGAAAATCCATTATTTCACTTTGTTGAATATGATGTAAACAGAAAACTGTGTTTCACAGAGGATGTGACGGTAGATTATATCCTACATCTTGCAAGCAATACACACCCTATGCAGTATTCTACGGATCCGATTGGAACTATTACAACAAATATTATAGGTGTTCAAAACTTACTTGATTTTGCGGTTGAGCATCATACGACAAGATTCGCATTTGCTTCGTCCAATGAAGTATATGGTGAAAATCGTGGCGATGTTGAAAAATTTGATGAGAAGTATTGCGGATACATTGATTGTAATACAATGAGAGCTGGATATCCGGAAAGTAAAAGATGTGGAGAAGCTTTGTGCCAAGCTTATAAAGCACAAAAAGGATTAGATATTGTTATTCCAAGATTAACAAGATCTTATGGCCCAACATTATTAAAAACGGATACGAAAGCATTGTCACAGTTTCTGCATAAGGGCGTTGCAGGAGAGGACATTGTACTGAAAAGTGCAGGAACACAATTCTATTCATATTTATATGTTATGGATAGCGTATCAGGCTTGTTGACTGTCATTCTGAATGGCGAAAGTGGAGAGGCATATAACATTTCTGATGATGCATCTGATATTATGTTAAAAGATTTGGCAGCTATCATTGCTGACTATGCCGGAAAAAAGGTTGTGTTTGAAATTCCGGATGCAGTAGAAAGTGCTGGATACAGCAAAGCAACGAAAGCTCGCCTGGATTCTTCAAAGTTAAATAGTCTTGGTTGGAAAGCCAAATACGATATCAAAACAGGTATTGTCAGAACAATGGAAATGCTAAAAGCAATAAACTGATTGCTGAAAGGAGTTTTATGAATTTAAAAGAGACGTTTAAAAAGCAGGGCGGCATAAAGCTCCTTAAACAATATTGGCAGGGAGGAGCCTTGTTTACAGGAATAGGGCAGTTTCTGTTGTTGGGAAAAAGCAGGACTGCACTGGAAATCCTAAGACTTTCGACTACTTTAAAGACTAAGCAAAAATTAGAAAAGAAATATAAGTGGAAACTGGAAGAATTTGATAAAACCTATATTGAAAAGGAACATAAGACTTCAGATACCATATGGATCTGCTGGTTTCAAGGAATGGACAATGCTCCGGACCTGGTAAAAAAATGCTATCACTCAGTTGTGAAGAATAATCCGGGGAAAAAAGTGATAGTACTTACCGAAAAAAATATAAGCGATTATGTGACATTTCCAGAGTACATTGTGACAAAGTGGAAGCAGGGAGTTATTACGCATACGCACATGACAGACTTGCTGAGATTAGAGTTGCTGATTACTTATGGTGGCCTGTGGTTGGATGCAACGGTGCTATGCACCGGAACTGCACCAGAATATTTTTTTGACTCTGATTTATTCTTCTTCCAGACATTGAAACCAGGTAGAGATGGACATGCAAGTTATATTAGCAGCTGGTTGATGGAAGCAAAAACAAATAATAAGATTCTTATGGCTACCAGGGAGCTTTGTTATGAATATTGGAAAACGAATAATACCATGTTGGATTATTTTTTGCTTCATGATTTTATGTCCATTGTATTAGAAAAATATGAAGAAGATTGGAAGAAAATTATTCCAAGAGATAATGCAACTCCACATATTTTGTTATTAAGGCTATTTGATCAATATGATGAAAAAACATGGGCTGCAATAAAGAGCCAAACACAGTTTCATAAGTTGACATATAAATTCGGTGAAGAAAAACAGAAAGAACAAGGAACTTATTACAGGGTATTGTTAGGTGAACAGGCATGAAAATAATGTACTTATTGTTTTCTTTTACAGTAGGGGGAACGGAACGATTAGTAGCTAATATTTGCAATCAGATGGAAAGCCAAAATGAAGAAGTTCATTTATATATAATTAATGATTTAATAGATGATAATTTGCTCGATACATTGAATGAAAATATTCATGTCAAACTATTAAGAAGAAAAGTTGGGTCAAAAGACAAAATTTCTCCTTTATTTGAAGTAGCTAAATATATTAAAAAGAACAAAATAGAAGTTGTACATTGTAATTCATTTAATGCACCGGAATTGCTCATTCTAAGCAAAATTGTGAATCCTAACTGTAAAGTCGTAAGTACAATTCATGGGATGGGACAATTTGAAAATATTGGGAAGAACAAAATACTTCTGAAGAATTGGGTATGCGATAAGTTTATAGGTATTTCAAATGCGGTTGCGGGAGATATAGTTGCCGCTGGAATAGACGAAAAAAAGGTGGTAAGAGTTTATAACGGAATTGAAACAAAAAAATATGATTGTGCAAAGCTGAAAAAATATGATGAAAATGTAATTGTTATAGGATGCGTTGCAAGGATAATGCCTGAATTGAAGGGGCAGGATATTCTATTAAAGGCAATAAAAATAGTTAAAAAGCAACATCCCAAAGTAATGGCTTTGTTTGCCGGAGGCATTGCTGAAAATCAACAAAGGGATTATGAACATTTAATAAAATATGTAAGAGATAATTCCTTAGAAGAAAATGTAAAGTTTTTGGGAAATGTAGATAATATTCCAGAGTTCTTAAACAAGATTGATATTTGTGTTGTTCCTTCGAGGTCAGAGGGGTTTGGATTGGCATTGGTAGAAGCAATGGCAATGGGGGTTCCGTGTGTTGCAAGTAATATTGCAGGACCAAGAGAAATAGTAATGAATGAAGGCATTGGAGAATTATTTGAAAACGGTAATTCGCAGAGCTTAAGTATGAAGATTGAAGAAGTTATCTCAAAATATGATGAAATAAAAAAAGCAACATGGAATCAAAAACTAAAAGTGAAACAAAATTACAGCATAGAACATATGTGTACTTGTTTATTGGAAATCTATACTGAAAAATAAATGAAAAGTAATTGTTAGGGGATAAAGATAAAATGACATTAAAAGTTAAAGTTAAAAATTTTATCATATTTGTAGTATTGCTTACATATCTTAAGCCTTTTAATGTTTCTTTAATTCCAACATTAAATACTTTATATTCTGCTGCAAAAATCATAGCCACAGTTGTATTGCTATTATATATCTTAAACGAAAATGTCACATTAACAAAGGCATCAAAATGGTGTTTGGCGTTTCTGGGCTGGTGGACGATAGCTATATTGGCTAATGGAAATATCAAAAATAATGTTCAAACACTGTTAAGTATTTTAGGGATGCTCTTTCTGTTTAATGTAATGAGAAGAAAACCGAATGGACTTAATATTATTTTGAAATATTTAAGCTGCATTTCAAAAGTTTATATTCTTTTACAGTTTTACACTATTGTGGTCGGTCATCCGGTTTTAGCTGAATCAATAGTATCGTTTGATAAATATTTTTTGGGTAGCGATAATTATTCTGCATTTATTCTGATACCGTTATCTGGATTTATTTTATCAGATGACCTTATAAATGAAAGAAAAATTAAAATGTGTGATTATTTTTTCTTTGTTATCGCATTTTTATGCTTATTGATTCCTAAATCATGGGCAGGAATTTTTTCATATAGTGCATTTATGTTGTTGTTCTTTTTCAGAAAATCAGCTTTTTTGAAAAAAATAGTAAATGTTCGTAGTGTTTTTATAATAATTATTTTGTTATTGGTATTAATTATAGGATTTAATTTCCAAACACACTTTGAAAAAGTCTTAAATACTTTTGGAAAAGTTGGAATGAATTCAAGAGAAATCATTTGGCCAGATGCAATTTATGCGATAATGCAAAAGCCAATCTTAGGCTATGGAATATTAACAGATAATCAAATAGCTTCTTATATATTGTACGGTACCACACATACGCATAATATTATTTTGGAGTTTTTAATGGATTCTGGAATAGTTGGAAGTTTTTTTGCTTTCATGTGGTTCAAATCAGCTGTGACAGTAAAAAAGAGATTGTTAAAAAATGATGTGGTAATTGGCCTGCTTTATTGCATAGTTGCTTATTTATTATGTGCAACTTTAGATTTTTATATAGCACTTATTTATTTTTGGGTTTTAATATTTTTATTTGACAGCATAAAAAATGCAATTTATGAAAGAGAAAAACAAGGAAAACGAGTATGAATAATGAAAATTTGAAGAACAGCATATTTTCTGGTGTGTTTTGGAAATTTGCAGAAAGAATATTAGCTCAAGGAGTTTCCTTTATTGTTTCTGTTATTTTGGCCAGAATTCTTATGCCATCAGATTATGGCATTGTTGCGTTAATATTAGTATTCATCAATATAGCTGATGTGTTTGTAACCAGTGGATTTAGTACAGCATTGGTGCAAAACAAGGATGCCGATAGAATCGATTTTTCCACAAATTTCTATTGTAGCATGGCAGTATCAATATTAGTATATTTGATTTTATTTATTGCCGCCCCATTTATTGAAAAATTTTATGATATGCAGGGCTTGGCATTGATCTTGCGAGTTTTTGCATTAAGAATTCCATTGAGTGCATATAGTGCAATACAGCATGCGTATGTTGAAAGACATATGATTTTTAAAAGATATTTCTTTTCTACGCTTGGGGGAACTTTGATTTCCGGAGTTGTTGGAATTATTATGGCATATAAGGGTTTTGGGGCATGGGCTCTTATTGCACAGTACTTTACAAATACAATTGTCGATATTATTGTATTGTCAATTACTGTTCCATGGCATCCGGAATTTGTTTTTTCATGGAAATCAGCCAAAAGCATGATGAACTATGGTTGGAAAATACTTGCGGCGGATTTATCCGGAACTTTTTTTGACCAATTAAGATCTTTAATTGTTGGAAAAGGTTATACATCGGCAGATTTAGCATTTTATAATAAAGGTAATCAGCTTCCTTCTTTAATTACCACTAATATAAGTACCTCCATTATGTCGGTACTTTTCCCGGCAATCGCCAATATAAGTGATGAAAAAACACGAGTTAAAGAAATGACTCGAAAAGCTGTAAAAATAATGTCCTTTGTGATGTTTCCGATGCTGTTTGGTCTGGCAGCGGTATCAGGTTCGCTGATCGATGTTTTGTTTACATCAAAATGGGCGTTAGCTGTACCTTTTGTGCAAATATTAAGTATCTCATCAGCAATTTCTTTGATTGGCGGTGTTAGCTTGCAGGCAATTAAAGCAATTGGGAAAAGTGACATCATATTAAAACTAGAGGTATATAAAAAGCCGGTATATGTATTGCTTCTGATTATTGGAGTAAAAATAAATGTTACGGCCGTTGCTGTTACCATGCTTCTGTATTCTATCTATGGTAATATTGTTAATGCTGGTCCTTTAAAAAAAGAAATCGACTACACTTATCGGGAACAACTTAAAGATTTATCTCCGGCATTTTTGATGTCAGGAGCTATGGGATTGTTTGTATATATGGTTTCCTATTTGAGGTTAAATAGTGTTATGTTGCTATTTATTCAAGTGTTAATGGGAATTGCTTTGTATTTCGGTATGGCGACGATTTTTAAGATAGATACTTTAAAATATTTGCAGAACTTCTTGAAAGAAAAAATAAAAAGGTAATTAACTGATGATAAATAAAATTATGGATGCCATAAAAAAAGGAGTTTTTTTATGGAAAACAAAGAAAAAAATCATAGAAACCATTCGAAATAAAAATAATTTGCTCTATATAAAAAACAGAGATGCGAAGACCGTAGTATATCAATACAAAGACTACAAGAAACTTTATACAAAGTATAAAATGATGATTGATAGAGGGGTTGCTACAAGCTCTAATCATGAATTTTCTGATAAAGTTTGGGTATGCTGGTTTCAAGGCTATGAGTCTGCGCCACCTTTAGTTAAGGCTTGTATAAATTCAATGCATAAAGTAATGCCGGAAAAAGAGATAATTGTTTTAACAAAAACTAATTATAAACAATATATAGAACTTCCGGATTATATTGAAGAAAAATTTGAAAAAGGCAAAATTGGCATGGCTCATTTTTCGGATCTTCTTAGAATTTCCCTTTTAGCTAAGTGGGGAGGAATGTGGATAGATTCTACAGCTCTATGCACGGATGGAGATTTTTTTAGATATGCTAATAAACAACATTTGTTTGTATTCAAACAGTTAAATTTAGGAAATCAAGGAGAGGCTCCGATAATTGCATCAAGTTGGTTTATCTCAAGTGAGATTGGAAATCCGATTGTTGTATTGACTAGGAATTTGCTATATGCATATTGGCAAGATTATGATTACTTGTTAAATTATTTTACTTTTCATTTATTTTTTACAATGGCCTGTAGAAGATATGAAAATGAGTGGGAAAGTATTCCTGCCTTTAATAACAGTTCGCCACATATGTTGATGTTTGAATTGAAAAGAGATTACTCACCTGAAAGATGGGAACAGCTTATGAAAATGAGTGGCATTCATAAATTGCAGAGATATGATGATTACAGTGATTTAAAGAAATCAAATTATTGTAAGATATTAGACACTTACTTACAGTGATCACTTTAAATTAAGGAGGAGAAACTAAATTATATGAATTATTCCAGAGTAAAATATCTTCTTAGCTCAGGAAATTTTATCAAAAAGGGTAAACGAAAGTTCTTTAAAAAGTTTCTCCAACGTCCGTTTGCTGTACTTGTGTATTTTTTACCAATTAAGGAAAATAGAATTGTTTTCGACAATTTTGGTGGTAAAGGATATGGGGATAGTACAAAGTATATTGCAGAAGAACTGATTAAGTCGGGAAGAAACTATGAATTAGTTTGGTTAGTAGATAACCTTTCATCTTACGAATTTCCAAAGCAGATAAAAACAGTAAAAATAGATTCTATTAAGGCATTATGCATGAGAGCTACTGCAAAGGTTTGGATTGATAATGTCAGACATCTTCATCCAGTCAAAAAGAAAAAGGAGCAAGTATATTTACAGGCATGGCATGCTCCTTTCGGTCCTAAAAAAGCGGAAGCCGATGCAGAAAAAGAACTTGGTGAAGATTATGTACGAGAAGCAAAATATGATGGACAGATAGCTGACGGTATAATTTCAAATAGTAAACTGTTGGATAACCAATTCAAACGTGCATTTTGGTTAAGCGATCATGTCGAAATACTTTCGTATGGTCTTCCTAGAAATGATTTTCTGGCAAGACAAATTGACAACACTTTTAAATATGATTATTTAAGAAATAAATTTGGATTCGAGAAAGACTGTTTTTATATACTATATGCACCTACTTTCAGAGATAACTATTCATTAGAGGGTTATAAATTAGAGTATGAAAAAATAGTAAAAGAATTTTCTGCAAAAGTTAATAAAAAGGTCAAAATGGTTGTACGACTTCATCCAAATGTTTGGAATCAAAGCAATTTCATAAATTATGGAGAAAACATACTTAACGGGACGATATATCCTGATATGCAGGAATTGCTATTGGCCTGCGATGCTTTAATATCAGATTATTCTTCATGTGTATTTGATTTTGCAATTCTAAAGAAGCCTGTATTTATATGTGCATTGGATATAAAGGAATATGAGAAAACCAGAGGACTTTTGCCGGAATTCTACAATTTCCCATTTCCTATGGCTACATCAAATGAAGATATGATAAATAATATTAAAAACTATAATCAAGAAATTTATTTTGCCAATGTAAATCGGTATTTTAAAAAATATCCACTATATGATGATGGAAATGCGTCCAGAAGGGTTGTGGATTGGTTAGAAAAAAAGATTAAAGAAAAAAAGTAGGAGTTGCGTAATGAGTAATGAATTGGTTTCTGTAATTTTGCCAATATACAACGTTGAATTATATCTGAAAGAATGTATTGAGTCAGTAATCAGGCAAAACTATAAGAACCTGGAAATTATTCTTGTTGATGATGGCTCAACGGATCAAAGTCCCTATATATGCGATGAATATGCGAAAATAGATAGCAGAATAAAAGTAATTCATAAAAAGAATGGCGGATTATCGGACGCGAGAAATGTTGGAGTTCAAGCCTCTTCAGGGGCATATATTGCTTTGGTTGATTCAGATGATTTGATTGCACAAAGCTTTATTGAAGAACTTTATGAATGCTGTATAAAATCAAACGCTATGATAGCGGCATGTGCATATAGTAAATTCTCAAATGAAGATGAGATTAGTGGTTCTAATAACCAGGATGATGCTCAAGTAATATCTGGAAGAGAATTGATAAAGCGGATATATCTTGGCCAAGCTGGGAAGTTTGGCTTTGTAGCATGGAATAAATTATATAGCAGAAAATTATTTGATAGCGTTCAATATCCTTTTGGAAGAATTTATGAAGATACGTTCACAACGTATAAGTTGTTTTTGAATTCAAATCAAATTGCATTGCTAGACAAACCTTTGTATTTCTATAGAATACGACCTGAAAGCATAATGTCAGCAAGAGTAAGCTTGAAAAAGATTAAGGATGGAGTAGACGCAGATGCTTCAGTTGTTAAATATTTTCAAGAGAACCAAGACTATGAAATATTGCCATATGTAAGTTCTTATTTTTGCAAGCAGGCAGTTTTGACATATTATAAATTGATCCCCAAAGTTAATCATGATGAAAAAGAAGAGGCAAAAAAATATCTAAAAACTGTGTACAGACAGACTTGGAATTATTGCAGAGAAAGTAATATGAATTTTAAAAAGAAAATAATTTATAGATTGATTAGAATTCTGTGGACAGCTTAATACCATTATTATGGAAGGATTAGTTGTGAAAGTAAAAGAGCGAAGCCCATTGTTTGATAATATGAAAATGGTATTGATAATATTGGTGGTATTTGGTCATGCTTTGGAAGAAATCAGTTTGGAACATGAGTACGGAATTATAAGAGCCTGTATTTATTCATTCCATATGCCGGTTTTTATATTTATATCGGGATATTTTTCGGGGGGGGGCACAAGCGAAAGCAAAAAAATTATTGTTAATTGTGGGATACCTTATTTCATATTTAATACCATTTATGCCATATGGACTGAAAGAACATTTTTCGTAAATGTTTTTTTGCCGAGGTATATTTTTTGGTATTTTTTTAGTCTATTGATTTGGAGATTATTAATTAATGATTTGAAGAAAATAAAAGGGCTGTGGTTGTGGGCGTTACTATTTGGTTTATATATAGGAGTAATTCGTGAGGCTGATCGTTTTATGTCAATCTCGCGAATAATTGCTTTTTCCCCGTATTTTATTATTGGCGGCATGCTGGATGAAGTAAGAGTGAGAAAAATCAGAAAAGTACCCAAACGATATGCAATACTATTATCTATATTAATGGCATGCGCTGTTATATTATTACAAATTAACGCATTGGTTCCAGTCAAGTCATATGAAAATATACAATGTTACAATGCTTCTGGAATGAGTAATTTACAGGGCATTATAATTCGCATATTTTCTTATGGTATTGGATTTATGGCCGCCTTATGCATGATAAATTTGCTCCCAGACAAAAAGACGTGGTATACAAAGTACGGAAGCCGAACAGTTGTAATTTATGTTGCATCAGCGTTTTCGGTAAAAGCTGGCTATAATATTATTAGAAAAGTAGCTGGTACATATTATTTAACACAACATATGGGAATAGGATTAATATCAGCAGTTATTATTACAGCAGCAACGATTCTCATATTTGGAAATAAATTTTGTTCAGATATATATACTCGAATCAATGGGTTTATTGGAAATATTGTGATGAAGAATTAAAAGTGGTGGCCATAAATGTTATAAGTAATTCTCTGATAAAGCGGTTATATATAATGCAAAGTGTGAGTGTGATTAAGTTATTTTTTCTAAAATTATATCAAATAATTTCTTCGCTTTTTGTATGGAAAGGTGCTTTTAAAGTTGTATTGAAAGGTGGTGAGTAAATGGGAAAACTAGTAAAATTTGTACCTCATCAAGATGATGAAACGAATTTGGCAGGTAATATATTATCGTATTTGGTAAAACAATATGATGTATATGTTGTGTATTCATCATTAGATGCAAATCCGGATAAGGCATCGACTAGAAAAAAAGAAGCCATAAATGCATGTGCTGTGTATGGAATAGAAAAGGATAATGTTATTTTTCTGGGATTACCGGATACACCCAATAGGAATGGACGCCATTTTTTTACAGATGGGGACAAAAACATAATATTAAAGTTTGAAAAAATTCTGAGAAATTTGATACCCGAAGTAATTATAGGGACGGATTTTGATTTTCATTCGGATCACAGAATGGTGTCGTTGTCGTTGGATGAAGCCGTATTTAATATTATGAATGAGAATAAAACGTATACACCTTTATATTTGAAGGGATTTTGTTATGAAACAGCATATTATGGTGTTGATGACTATTCAGCTACAGATTTGAAAAATACGAAAGTGGCTAAAATGCCGTTAAGCAATGTTTCATATAAATGGGAAGACAGAATTTCTTTAAATAGCCAAGAAAAAATGGCTTTATTTTTTTAAAAACACCATTTAAGGCACTGAAATGTCATAAGAGCCAGTATGCTGCGATGCATGCAAGAAAAGTTATTAATGCGGATAATGTTTTCTGGAAAAAAAGAACTGACAATTTATTGATCAGAGATGCAACAATAACGGCTACTTCCGGTGATATATCAAAAATTAGTGATTTAAAAGTTATTGATACGGATGACATTATTACCGAAGATCCTTTGAAGATAGATTATTCAAAAGGATTGTGGAAGCCGGATGATTCAGACTTGAAACCGTGTTAAAAGAGTGAATGATAACTAAGAAAAAACAAGATTGAATTGTGAACCAGTAAGGAAATATTGTTAATTAAAATTGAAGGTTGAGGGCAAAAACGGATGAAATATATTATATTTGGTTTTGAGCATTATAATCCACTTGGTATAGCTCGTTCATTGGGTGAAAATGGAATAAACCCTTATGGAATTATTATTAAGAATAGTAGAAAAATCACATCAAAAAGTAAATACTTTAAACAAGTTTTCTTTGTAAATTCGATTGAAGAAGGATATAATTTGCTAAAAAGCAGGTTCACTGATGATCAAAATTTTATTTTTTCGTCTGATGACCAAGTAGAGTTTTTCTTAGATGAACACTATGATGAACTGCAGGATAGATTTATTTTCTTTAATGCTGGCCAAAAAGGTCGAGTCGCTTATTTTCAAAATAAGTATAACATTCTCAAAATGGCAGAAAAACACGGGATTCCTTTTTTAAAAACATGGACTGTTGATAAAGGAGAAATACCAGAGGATATTCAATATCCGATCATAACAAAGGCAATTATTTCGACACTTGATAATTGGAAAGGTGATATGATCATTTGCCATAATGAAAATGATTTACGGAATGCATATAAAGTTATAAGAAGTCCTAAAGTGTTATTGCAAAAGTATATCGTGAAGAAAAATGAACTGTGTATGGAGGGGTGCAGTGTCAATAGAGGCGAAGACGTGCTTATTTCTATAGCTTCTACATATAATTACAAACTAGATGATAGCTATAGTCCATATATGACGGTCTCAAATTTGGAGAATGATGAATTAAGAAAAAAGCTAAAAGAGATGATAGCGGATATTGGGTTTGAGGGGATTTTTGAAATAGAATTTCTGATTGATAAAGATGATAGTCTTTACTTTTTGGAAGTGAACTTTAGAAATTCGACATGGAGTTACGCTTCTACGGTGGCAGGCATGCCTCTACCAGTAATTTGGTCGGATGGAATGTTAGGAAAAGTAGAGGTGTCTAAGTGTGAGAAAAAAATTGAATGTCCGTTTAAGGCAATGGTTGAATTTGACGATTATCGGAGAAGGGTTAAGTCAGGTATGGTTTCAAAAAAAGAGTGGTTTAGAGATTTTAGAAATGCAAAGTGCAAATATTATATAGGAAAGAGGGATATTCATCCTTTCTTGTCTGTTTGCATTCACAAGGTTGGGAAGACGCTTCATATAGTTAAGGAGTAAAAGTAATGTCAAAAAAGTTACTTTCAATATTGGCTTTATGTGGTGCATGCATTTCTTTTTATATAGGTGCAGGTTTTGCTACAATGCAAGAAGTTATGCAATATGAGGCATCATATGGTTCTAAGTTCATTGTGGTTATAGTAGTTGCAGCGATTATATACTGTTATACAAATGTCTCCTTTGCAACACATGGAAATAAGCTGAAGATTTCTAGAGGGGGGGACATTTATAAAGTCTATTGCAGTGTTTTAGGTAACAAATTTGGAAAAGCTGTGGCCATTTTTTTTGATGGCTTCTCGGCGCTATTCTGTTATATGAGTTTCGTTGTTATGTGCGGAGGTGCAAGTGCGACCGTAACACAACAGTGGAATCTACCCGTGGGAGCTGGTGCAGTAGGATTAACTATACTAGTTGTTGCTACGGTAATATTTGGGCTTGATGGAATATTGAAAATGTTAAGCAAAATTGGGCCTATAATCATAGTTATGATATTGGTGGTTACCGTATTGACTGGGATAACGGGATTTCCTAATCTGATCTTCAATATGAAAGCCATTGATTCGGGAACCTATTCACAAGGCATTGAGCAGGTTGGAAATGGGAATCCGTTTCTTTCTGGTGCATCATACGGAGGATTTGTTGTGCTATGGTTTGCTGCGTTTTTGGCGGAGATTGGCGCAAAAAATAAATTGAGTGAAGTTAATTTTGGCACGTTGTTATCTATGATATTCATATTTGGAACCGCAGCGATATGCTGTGTTGCACTAATAGGGCATATAGATATTACTGCAGCAGCTGATATTCCGGCTTTAGTCTTAGCAGAACAGATTTCGCCAATTTTAGCTCAAGTATTTGCCATTATTATTTGCGCGGGGATATATACATCGGCGGTACCACTATTATGGACGGGCATTAGAATGATATCCAAGGAGGAAACAATTAAATACAAATTTCTAACAATTCTATTTGGTGTAGTTGGATGTGCGATTGCTTGTTTTGTTCCATACAAAGGTCTAATTAATATATTGTATGGAATAAATGGATACCTTGGATTTACTTTAATAATATTTATGATCGCATATGATATTAAAACTATTGTAAGTAAGAAATATATTTAATTCTGAAATTAAAATAGAAAAGAATAGGAATATGTTCCTCAAATAATCACGCACTTCTCAATGATGAACTTGAGATGTGACAAGTAATGAGAAATCTATAAAGAGAATGAAGGAAAAGCGATAACATGAACTATGTGATTAGTAAGAAAGACTCGGAGATTATAAATAAGCTTAAGGCAGTCTTTATTCTTTTGGTGTTTTTTATGTGTCACTGGCGTTGTTTGTAATAGGAGCAGCTGTTTCCGCGATAGTATTGGATGGATCTAATATTGCGACGTTTTCCGTGGTCGTAAGATTGGCAAAACAAACAATAATTAATGGTCGTCTTTTTATGGGCATTGGTTATTTTGCTTTGGGAATGCTAATTGCCGAGAAAAAAATGAGATATAATAAGAATGCCTTATTTGCAGTTGCTTTTGAATGTATAGTTTCAAGTTATATAGTACCATATTCGATTATCGTATATGCTCTCAGATATATAACGGTGTTTTGTCTGTTTCTGCCTATAATTCAAATAAATCTTCCCGCAAGTAGTGTATATGTCAAGTTGCGCCATAGTAGCAAGGTTGTGTATTTTACGCATATGCTCTTCTTTTTTACATGGTCTGCGATAAAGAGTTTTCAAAATGTGAATGGCATGGATGCTTTTGTTATAGTTACAAGCATGACTGTTATTACTTCTTTATTAATCATTGCACATAAAGACGATAAGAGCTATAACAGAATATATAATGCTTTCTTTGGCTAAAAGGAGCTGAGATTTGTGAATATAAAAAATACAGCTTTAATTATTGTCCCACATCAAGACGATGAAACAAATCTTGTTGGTAACATAATGGATGTTCTGACACAATATGAAGTATATGTACTATATAGCTCTATTGACACTAATCATAGACATGCAATTGTAAGAAAACAAGAAGCAACAGCAGCATGTGCAGTATGGGGAATAAATAGAGAACATATTATTTTCCTTGATTATCCAGACACAGCTAATAAAGCGGGAACACATTTTTATACAAATGGAGATAAAAGGATAGAAGAGAGCATTGAGAAAACCATTCTCTCCTTAAAGCCTGTCGTTGTATTTGCTACAGATTTTGATTTTCATTCTGACCATAGAATGCTCTCATTGGCTTTTGATCATGTCATGGGTAAAATTCTAAAGGAAGACCACAAGTACAAACCATTTGTACTAAAAGGATTTTGCTATGAGACCGCTTATTATGGTGTGGAAGATTATGTAGCTACGGATATTAATTTGACAACTCAGAAACAAAGTCTGCTGTCGAATGTTTCGTATGAATGGGATAAAAGAGTATCAATTAAAACACTGGAGAAAAAACGAATTATCTGGAAGCGTAAAGCTTATAAGGCTTTGGCCTGTCATAAGAGTCAGTATGCGGTACTCCATGCAAAATCTATAGTTAATGATGATAATGTGTTTTGGAATAGAAGAACGGATAACTTGTTGTGTAATTCTCAATTAACTGCTTCATCGGGTGATGCTGAAAAGCTTCGGGATTTCTTAATTCTTGATACGTCTAATATAATAGAAAAGAATCCGTATTTAATTAGCTATTCAAGGGGCACTTGGGCTCCTGATGGTAATAATGCATGGGTCAAGGCGAAATGGGAGAAGAGCGTAAAATTCGATAGAATCATTTTTCACGGGAGCTTAAATACAATTGAAATAAGGCCTATTAATCTTACGATATATGTTGATGGTAATGTAATTGGTAGCGTGGATAAGATTAATCCTTATGGAAGAGATACAATTTTCAAGTCGGATATTATTATTGAGTGCAAGGAATTAAAAATTGTGTTCTCATGTGATAATGTTGAATTGTCTGAAATAGAGGTGTTGTATGGAGATATGCAATTACCATTTGACACAGGTAGGATTAAAGAAATTAAAAGGAATAAACTCGTAGATACTTATAGCGAATTTGGTTTTCAGGCGATTGTGTTTACAACAAGATTAACAAGAAAGGTGAAAAAGTTGGTGGCGAAAGTTCTTCATCGTACATGAATGTGAATTTCCAGAAAAAGTACCCTAACTGGGAAACGGCACATAATTTCACCACCTGAACAGGGAGTCATCTTGCAGAGCTTGTTTGAGCAGGGGATTTCTTTCTCTACTAATGACGCTTTCCAGATAACAGGCATCGGCATCGCTGCCTTCTGCTGAAAGATTATAGGACATCTGTATTAGGCTGAACAGTCGTGCGCTCTTCTGCGTATTGTGTGTTACACAGTATGCATAAATCGCTCCGAAAGCCCCATGTGCACGGAGTTTTAGCCCCACCGCGTCGGGAAAGTAACCCCACTTTCACGGTATGCGATCAATAATCCCCTGGCTAGAAATTAAGTCCATTAAGTGCGATAATAGATTCTGAGAAGTCTAAGAATCTAAAAAGATGGAGTAAAAAATGGCGGGTGAATATCACAGTTTAAAAAAGCAGCATTATCTGAAGCTAATCAAGGAATGTGCTCATAGCAGGAAAACCAACCGTGAATGGTGTTCTGAAAACGGAATTGCATATTCCAGCTTCATGCGCTGGCAGGCGCTGCTAAGGGATGAGGCAGCTGGGAAAGTCATGGAACAGCAGGCAATAGTCCCTGTGAAAATAGCTCCGCCAGCACCCGTCAACAGTATTCCAGCCAATAAATCGCACCAGGAGATTCGCATCCAGAAAGATGGAGTGTCAATTTTCTTGCCAAGTACTCTGCCTGCTGCATACATTCTGGAAATTGTGAAAGGACTCGCCTAATGCTGGGAGATATTCGTCAGGCCCAAAATGTGTATATCGTTACCGGGTATACAGATATGCGCAAAGGGCTTCGAAGTCTGGTCCCGTATGTTATGCAGAACTTCAAAATGGATCCATATGACAGGGGCTTATTTCTGTTCGTAACCGATTAATAATCCCCCGTGAAGGCAAAAAATAAGAACACCTCGAAACCGAGATGCTCTTATTTTTTGCCTTCACGGGGGTATTGATCGCTTACTGAAGTTCAACTCATGGTAGCCAATGTTGCAGAGGAAGAGGCCACCGAAACATTCCACGAGATGCAGGTTGAAATTGATCGGTTGTTACGGCGCATTCATCTTTTGGAGGCTTTACTGCAAAGAAATGGTATCCCGGCACCCGAATTAGACGATTGACTTTTACTCTGCCAGTAAAAACGCTGTCAGAGCTTTTGGCTGCCATGGTCACCGGTGAGGGTGGCTTAAACATTCAGACAGAGTGACCTATTATATTATCCGTTTGTTTCCAATACATAGGTTGGGGCTTTAGCGCGTGAAAGTGTCGCTAAAACTCCGTGCAAGCGTCGCTACTGCACCGATATATGCACGATATATGCATTGGCTGCGAAAGCTATGCCACGGAGGAGATTCTCTTGTAAACACCATAGGATTCTTCTCCATCCGGAACAGAATCAATCTCTGTGTAGTTCTCCAAAGAACCACTGACTATTTTGCTCTGATCTAGTACAAAATAATCAAGCCCGTCCTCTAGAGCAACCTGCTCGACCTCATCCAAGTTAATCTGATCAGTGTTTATAGGCCCAAAACAAGGGGATTCGGAATTTCTCCATTCACTATACGACCCATACGGCATCATGATTGTTGCATCATACTGCCGGACATACATTGCTAGATCGTGAGGAAAAGCAGCACGACAGGCTTCACCGTTTTGCTCTGCTAGAATAATATCACAGGTTTTCTCAACAGATGCGGGTACCTTATACAGATTCGCAGCTGCTTCCCAAGGCCAGCCGATGTCTACCTTAGGGTAGGCGGTGTTATACTGACGAGTGGATGACATTACGCCCAAAGCTAATACCGCTATAAGCGCAGCCTTGGCTGCTGGACGTTTGGCCTTCCACAGACTGTCTGCAATGCAGTATGCAACGATTAGGTCGAACGGTAATGTCCAGTAAAAGCGGCATATCTGTATATAATCGCGTCCCTCGGCGTAGCTACCTACGAATGGGGAAAGCAGGATAAGCATTCCCAATGCAGTCGGAGCCAAAAGAAATGTGATGGTTCGTTTGTGCTTTTCATCATCTGATAAAATGAGATAAGCAATAGCAAACAAAAAGGGAAGAAAATAAAACCCACGGGACGTAGCAAGATTAAATACATCAAGTACAATTAAAAACAATTCATGTAAACGATTCATTTTTCCTGCCTCCACCAGTTAGCGAGTGATGTAGTAAAGAGCCAGGCAGGGAATGGTGCAAATGCCTAACTTGATGCAGAAAAGCAAATTCCGCTTTCGGACAAAATGACACAGGCCAAGTACGCCTAAGAGGAAGGGAACCATGAGGAAGGACGAGGCTGCTACCATACAGCCGGCCCAAGCTGTCAGGGCTAGCAGAACCCAGAGCTGTAGCTGATGCTTTTTGTTGGTTTCGTTTTCGAGAATAAGGAACAGGTACAGAATAAACGGGCAAATGAGCATAGCGGTCACAGTTTTGCCGTACCAGCTGTACATAAGCAGCCACCATTGTCGGACGCCGCCTCCACAGCTACCTAGCTCATAAGCAATCTGTAGAAATAGTAGACCAGCCAGGGGCTTTTCTTCTTCGCCACCAAACATGTCCTTCAAAATCAGGTACATGATGATATAGGCAGTAGGTATAACAATAACAGGTAGGAGCGTCCGGCAGAGAATGGATGGGTGGATGCCTGTAAGCTGGGTCATTGTGGCCCATATGATGCCCCAGAGTGCGATTTTATGATGTGGCTCGATTTGATCCAAAATATCAACCTGGCGGCCAGTCTGCGGCTCATACTGGTTGATGGTGTTGGTGTAAAGGGCTGTTGTAGATTGAGCTAAATAATCTGAGTCATCGAAGGCAAGAAAATATCCAGTCACGGTGCGGGCTGTCTGTAACACAACCATTACAATAACCAGCGTCAATAAGATCCGAGCTGTCCGGGATAGTTGCAAGCCCTTTGCAGGGAATAGTGCCATTCGACCGTGGGTATATCGCACCAATACGCCGGAAACGGTCAACAGGATCATTACTGCACTCCACAACACAGTAAGGGTGGTAAGAGATGTTTTAAACAACAGTGCACAGGGCAAACCAATGATCTCATATGTACCCCAAGCAGTGGCAAGTCCTGCTAGATATGACACAGGAGAAATTACGCTCCGCTCAGGAAAAAACACCCCGCCAATGGCTAGCGGAACGGCAAGCATAAGTAAGTAGAACCAGACCACTTGTAAAGCAAACATAGTAAGCCCCCAACAATTCCATGAAATATTATACATTATAACATATTCTCTGGATGGCTGCAATGTTTCAGCTCTCTCAAATTGTCCACTAAATGATCTACTCGCGTGTCTAGTGATTGACCTAGGCACTGTCCATTCTAGCACAATTTATGGTCACCAAGTAGGCATTCACTATATATTAAATAAAGCCTTCGCACTTGCGAAGGCTTGGTTAAAGGCTATTTGGTGAACTATCCTATTAGGGGGGGAGCATTTGCTATGTGGAAACCTTGTTTATTCCATATTAGCTTTAGTAGCCTCATGCGCTCTATAAGCAAAAGTAAGCTCGCGAACAGTAACGATAGCGAGGGCAACCAGCAAGAAGACTACGGCTGCCATGGCGACATTCTAAGAAGCCCCGAAAAAGCCTATTATATCAATGGTTTTCGTCGCTCGAATGGCACTTACTACACCACAATTACACCATTTGCGAAAGAGCTTTGATGTGACACTTTTAGAATCAAAATAAAAAGGGCAGAGTGACATCTTGTTTGAGATGCACTCTGCCCTCGCTGAATTATGGATGCGCTTTTTTCCCTCTGCTAATGAATGGATGATATTTACAATGGCTTTAATATTCGATGTGTAGACATCGTTCATAAATAGATTGACAATTCACTACATAATGCTGGATGTATTGCGAGCTCCCATCCATTTCCATATAGTACGCCAGTATCGCCTTTGTGATTCCAGCGCCATAAATACTGTGCGTTGCTACGATTGACGTTTCCCCAGAAACCGACTCGATAGAAGTCTTCGAGTATATCATCTTGACGCTCGTCCCAAAACGTTCTCACGCGGCTTCCTTTTATAGTTCGCTTTCGAATTTCTTCAGCGGTCGTAAATCGTGGACCACCTCGCAACAGTCGAACCACCATTTCAATTTCTTCACTAGAATATAGCGACTGTAACTCTTGACGAATCTCAGTAAGGCTATTCTTTGAGTATTCTTTTCTAAGAGAGTCAAATGCTGCTTGCGTAAAGGCGGTATCATTGCAATGAAGACTATCATTCTGCGCTGCGATCAGTAGTCTAACAATATCGCGTGGCTTGTTCCATCCATTGTCAAGAATATAGTTTACCGTATCTTTATTATTCACCTTCTCTGGAAACCACTGGTGGAATCTTGGAGACGGATCATGGCTTGCAACAGAAATTCGCTTCATTAGGATCTGAATAATAGGATGGTTGTAAGAATTTGTATTGCTATATGTCCATCTAATAGGGACACTAAATCCATCTGTGATTTTATTCAGTTCATTTGTTTGGATAAACCTATCCATTGCAAAAATGATTTCATTTCTAATAGCAGCAATTATATGAACTTTTCCATAGCTGTTGATTCTGTGAATGGTAAAAAGCATATCTCGAATCAATGTGAGATCACGCTTTAGTAACTCCACATCTCCATAATATGCTTCCATCTCGTCTACAAAAATGTAATAAGGTGTCTCACTAGGAGTGAGTTTTTGGAAAAGCTCTTCACACTTATCAACAATATCAACAAGACTTCGGAATGCTTCATTATTCTTAGCTATTTCTCTGTTGAAAGAAGCTTCTACCTCGGCGGATACACCCATGGAAGGGGATGCCTGCATAGAAACGCTTAGGGATGACAGCGAAATTACGTGTTTATCTTGTGAGGAAAAACTTATTTTATTAACGGTCTCTTCGAACTTATCCCAGTCAGCGTCCGGTTGGAAAAGCCCATGGTTTTTTTCAATAGAGTCATCCACAATCTTCTTAAAAAATACCCATCTCCAAATATGCAAAAACTCAATTTTGTTTGGTTGAATTTGACCACTTACATCGATAAGTGCAGTTAGTTTTTTTGCAACCGCATCTAAATTACTCTTACGAACTTCCTCAAAATCACTTTTGAAGTAGATAAAAGATGTACATGCTGACGCGTCACGATTTTGAACTTCATTTTGCAAATAGTAAAGAACGGATGTCTTTCCAACTCCTTTGTAACCAGAAACAAGAAATTTTCGTCCATCAAGCAAGCTGTCAACAGGCAATGCGGGTGGAATCACAAAGCTGCCTAGAAATGCGCTAATTTGATTTGTACTAATTTCGTCCTTTGCATCTGGCATTCCGGCATAAATGTCTTTAATTGCTGTTGGTGACATAATAGAAGCTCCTTTTCATATATAATATATTGAAATATAGTTAAGCTATCGGCGCTTTTTATGTGATTGCTTTAATTTTGTCCGTCCACGTTGGCTGATAGGATTTTTCATATACTTGGACTTTTTTAGAATCCCAATCAGTGAAACAAATTCTTCCTTCGTGAGGGCGTCATAGTCAAGGCTGATGGTCGCAAGGTATGCACGAATTTTCTTTTTCTCAGAACTGCCCTCAAAGTTCATCGCATCCTGCAACTGCCCCTGTACGGTTGCGACAAGGGATGTTTTATCTGCCGTCATGGCATCGGGGCGATGTTCATTCCGAATATCACGGAGAATACCTTTCAGGTCATCTGCAATCAGGCTTCCGAAATACTCGTCCTCTCTGATCTGCGCGACTTCCAATGTCCGCAGGTGCAGATCATTTTCCTCGCCGCCGTTTTTCATCAGCGCCATCTGCCGGACGGCTTCCAGCACGGCGTTCATGTCGTTGACCCGCATATCTGCGATCCGGTCAACGTAAATCTCAACATCCAGCATAAAGCATTGGAAATGGCGAAATAGCTTTCTATCTTGTGTGGTTATCTGCACGGAACAGAGTGCTATCCAACAGCGAATGGTATTTGCCGTTCAGAATGATGTCTCGCCGTTTCACGCAAAGATACACCAAACGGCAAAAGCGGAAGGTGCCGTCTGTGACCAACGTATCATCGGCGGCATTTCCATCAAAAAGTCGTGTATCAAAAATCAGCACCCTATGGCGAACGGGTGTCACGATTTGACAAACCCATTATACCATAGAGCGCACCAAAAAAACAGGAGGAAAGTTTGAATATGAGAAAATCTGAAACCTATCGCAACGAGATCAAGTCCTACATCGTCCGCACCGGCATGACCATGAGCTACTTCTCCCTGCTGCGCGTCCACTGCGACGAGAATAAGTGCATCCATTGCGGCAAATGCCTGCGGGTCTGTCCTATGAACGTAGGGGCCAACAAGGAATCCCGCAAACGGAAAAACGGTACAGAGTGCATCCTCTGTTACGAGTGCACGAAGGTCTGCCCCACAAAAGCGCTGCATTAGGCCACATTCCACGCAAATTCTAACGCCGGGGGATGGTTTCTTCCCCGGCGTTGCGCTATGCTCAAAGCATCTTCTACAGGAGGGGGCATCCGCATCACCTCCTTGCCCGCAGCCAGGTTTGCAAATTTACTTTTGAAAATAGAAAAACGCCCAACATCTCCCGAACTGGTCGCTTTCGGGGCGATTTTGGACGTTTTTATTTGATATGGCTTTACGGTGGTGGGGAAGCCCTCTATTTGCTGCTTTGCGGCAATAGAAAAGCGCCACATCGCTGCGGCGCTTTTGCTTTGCGCGGAAGATGGAGCGAGGGGGCTGTTCAGTTATCTGTTGTGCTTTCTCTTGCTGGCAACAACGGCTGTTCCAATGGCTGCACTACCACTGACAAGCATAAGGACAACCAGCAAAGCAGGGTTGCTTGTGTCGCCGGTCTGCGGAATGGTGTGCTGAGGTGTGGCTGTTGCAGCAGGTGCCGGAGTGGCTGTTGCAGCAGGTGCCGGAGTGGCCGTGGCGGCAGGTGCCGGAGTGGTCTTGTCGGCGTCCTTGTATTGCAGGGCGGAAAGGGCAGTTTCGATAGCCTTTGCCATGGCATCTACTTCGCCCTGCTCGGTAATGTTCTTCCCACGGGCAACAGCATTGACGGCAGCTTCCACACCGGAGAAATCCTTGTAGTCATCCTTCTTCAAAGCCTTTGCCTTGGCGAGGGCTGCATCGACCTTGGTGTAGTCGGCGTCCTTGTATTGCAGGGCGGAAAGGGCAGTTTCGATAGCCTGTTCCATGGCATCCACTTCGCCCTGCTCGGTAATGTTTTTACCACGGACAACAGCATTGACAGCAGATTCTACTGCGGAGAAGTCTTTGTAATCATCCTTCTTCAAAGCATTTGCCTTGGAGATGGCTGCGTCGACCTTAGTGTAGTCAGCATCCTTATATTGCAGGGCAGCAATCGCATCTTCGATAGCTTTCGCCATTGCATCCACCTCTGCCTGCTCTGCCAGTGTCTTCCCCTGAACCACCGAATTGATTGCACTCTCCACGGAAGAAAAATCCTTGTAATCATCTTTAATCAGGGCATTTGCCTTGGCAATGGCCGCATCTACGCTGCTATAGTCGGCAGGACCATTGATTTTCGGATAGTCGCCAACCTGTGCAAATGCTTCTCCCAGCAATCCTGCCACCGTGCCGTTTCTAAATTCTTCTTCTGTCTTTTCACTGGCCGTACCAGCGTTCTCAGTTGTTCCACAAGCCCCAAAGAAACAGTTTTTATCAACGATACTACTATCTTCCCACAGGTGACCTGCGAAAACGCCAGTGGCCTTAATTCCGGGCACAGCGGTTCCCTCGGTAGAAAGCATTGCCCGATATACATAGCAATTATTAACAGTTAACGCGGAATCTGTCATCTCACCAACGAAACCGCCTACCAAACTCACTCCCTGAACATCATCGGTTTTAGAGCTTACAGAGCAGTTTGCAGTATAGCAGTTTGTGAATGTAGACTTACCTGCTCCATATGCGGGATCATCGTCTACTTCACCAACAAAACCACCACCATAAGCCATCGTTTTAACCTGGTTGTTTTCGGCAGCACACTTTTCAAATGTTCCGCCAGTGGAATAACCCACAATACTTCCCGCACAGTTATTATTGTTGTTGCGCTTGCTCTCCAGTGAAGAATTCACCACCGAGCAGTTTTCGATGGATGAGCCATAACACACACCTGCAATACCGCCCACATAACTGTAGTTATTTTGACCGATTGCCACAAAGTTTGCGTTTTTTACGTGAAGATTTTCAACCGAGCCGAAAGCGACCCACCCGAAAATGCCAGCCGTAGCGAAACCTTCTGGGTCTACTTTTCCGGTAGAAACCGCATTTGTGATGCTATGTCCGTCACCATCATAGTTTCCCGCAAAATAGTAACTCCCAGAATAACCGATCGGTTCCCACGATACACCTGTCAGGTCAATATCAGCAGTTTGCTTGAAGTAATAGCCATAGCAGTTTCCAATACCTGCGTCCTCAGTATCAAATGTTTCTGCATTGCCAGAGTTTAGAAACTCTGCCAAAGCAATCAAATCCTCTTGCGAAGTAATTAGCCACGGGTCTTCCTGTGTACCTGTTCCGCCGCTAAATAATGGTGCTTCTGCTGCAAACGCTGCCATTGGCAAGAAAGTCATAACAAGGCAAAGCGTTAGCAGAAGGCTAAGAACTTTTTTCTTCATTTTCATTTCTCCTCGTGTGTTTTAATCATTAAGAATTGTTGCCGCAGCAAGTGTACCGATAAAATAGATTGAAGCATCCGCAACACCTGACAATCAGGCGCAAAGTTTCAGCAGTGTTCCCCCTTCCCACAAAAAAAAATCCGAAATCAGGGCATAGTTCACCCTGCTTCCGGATTTTACACGATAATTTAATGTAATAGAGCTTGACACACTGAAAAAAAGGCGCAATACTACTGCCGAGCCGAGCCGAGCCGAGCCGAGCCGAGCCGAGCCATTTTCGCGCCTTTGAGCATCATTGCCAAGCCCTCCTTCCGTAATTTTAGTAAGAAAAGAATACCAATCCCATTCCTCACAAATATACACAAATATTATAGCAGATTCTCCATAAAACCACAAGTAGCGTTCAAAATATTGTCGGTCACTATTCTAAACGCATTACCTCTTCCATTACTATCCCGACTTTATAACTTCTTGAATGCTATCTGAAAAAGAAAAACCGCTGTGCAGCCGACAGCGGTTCATCGTCATATTCTGTTTTCAGAACAGCCAAGCAAATAATGCTGCTGCAGTGACAATCAAGGCACTTCCTGCCAGCGATAGCAGCATCGGTGCTGCAAATGGGCATAACAGCAGCGCCACAAGCACCGAAGCTGCCGCCTGTGCATAGCTGCCATCCAGCAGCGCAAAAACAGGCTGACCGCATACAGCCGCAAACACCCTGCCGTCTGCAAGCTGACGGACGTAGACCCGGACACGGGCTGCAAGGAATTTGAGATTGAAAAGGGACGCTTCTCTTTCCGGCTGACCGCCCCATACAGAGAGGAACGCCGCAGGGCGGCAAGCGAAGCGGCGAAAAACGAATAAAAGGGTTTTAGGGCTTCGTTGATTGTTGCGTTGGCAGCTCCACCGCGATGGTCGTGCCCTTGTCCGAACTTTCCTCCACCCAAACGGAGCCGCCGTGGAGATCGGCGATCTCCCACACCAACGAGAGCCCTAGCCCCGCACCGCCGTACTCGCGGCTGCGGGACTTATCCACACGGAAAAAGGGCTGGAAGATGCTTTGCTGATACTTCTCCGGAATGCCGCAGCCGGTATCGGAAACGCGAATCAGGAGTTTTTCCGTTTCCTGTGTGACACAGACCCGCACCGAGCCGCCGGGGCGGTTGTACTTAACGGCGTTCTCGGTCAGGTTAAAGATCAGCCGGTAGATCAGCGCATCGCTGCCGGTAATAACGCCGTCGCCATCCGCCTCCAGCGTGATGCCGCGCTTTTCCACCAGTGGCGCAAGATCCGTAAAGATCTCCTCAATCATGGGAGCAAGCTGGATCTGCTCGTTCCGTGCCACTTGCCGCAGATTGCTCATCTCCAGCAGCGTCTTGGTCAGCCGGGTCAGACGTTCCGTCTGCTCCCGCAGGAGGGCGAGAAACTCCGCAATCTCCGGCAGCACGTCGGGGTGCTCTGAGGAAAACAGATCCAGCTGCGCCTGCATCAGCGTCAGCGGCGTGCGCAGCTCGTGGGCGGCATTGCCGGTGAACTGCCGCTGGGCGGCAAAGGCATTGTTCAGCCGCTCCAGCATCTGGTTGAACGAGCGGCTCAACTGCCGGAATTCCGGAATAACGTCTTCATCGATCCTCATATCGGCAAGATTGTTCAGCTGCACCTGCTCCACCTGCGAGGCAAAACTGCGCAGGGGCTTGAGCGCGCGTCCGCTGACAAAATAGGTCAGCACACCGCTGAGCAGCATTACCGCAGCCGTGATGTACCAGTTGGTAGTGCGGAAGCGCCCCTGCGCCCCATCGACGACGATGGTCAACTCCTCGTTGGGCGCTATGAGCTGCGGGTCAAAGCTCGCCGCTCCGCCATCATTCAGGATCACCGTGCCGCCGCCTTGTAAACTGTCCGCAATGGTGTCCATATAGTACACACCGGAGGAGCACAGCAGCAAATTCATGGCCACGCAGGTGATGCCGATGAGCAGGACGGTCATCAGCGTGATGCGCCACTGCAAAGAAAGACGCTTCATGCTTCCTCGCCTCCCATCAGATAGCCCTCGCCGATGCGGTTGCGGATGGGGTCATAGCCCAGCACGGCGCGGAGCTTTTTGCGCAGGGCGGAGATGTGGACGCGAATGGAATTGCTGAAGCTGTCCACGCTGTTGTCCCAAACGTGATCCATCAGTTCCTCCTGACTCACGGGCCGCCCCTGATGCACCATCAGGTATTCGAGTATCCCCGTTTCCTTGCGGGTCAGCGTCAGCGTCTGCCCGTTGACGGTGGCGGTACGGGAGCGGGTGTCAAAGGTCAGGCCTCCGCAGCTTAGCAGCACATCCTGCTGGGTGAACTGCCGCAATGTCAGGCTGCGGATGCGGGCCTCCAGCTCCGCCAAGTGGAAGGGCTTCGCCAGATAGTCGTTCGCCCCGGCATCCAGCCCCTGCACCTTGTCCTCCACTTCGCTGCGGGCGGAGAGGATCAGCACCCGCGTCTCCCGGTCGGTCTGCCGCAGGGTGCGCAGCACCGTCATGCCGTCCTTTTTCGGCAGATTCAGATCAAGAAGCACCAGATCGTATCGTTCCACGCCCAGAAGCTCCAGTGCCGTTTCCCCGTCATAGCAGAAATCCACGCTGTAGGCCAGCCGCCGCAGGCTGCGAACGATGGTCTCGCACAGGGCGCGTTCATCTTCAATTACTAAAAGGTGCATGAGAGCCCTCCTTTTTATTTCTTCGTTTTTGTGTTGCTTTCATTATAGCAAAAACAGATAAGGTTTGCGTTAAGTTTTCGTTCTTAACAGAGACTTTAACTCTCCCGCGCTATGATGGGGGCAGAAAATCGGAAAGGGTGATGAAAAATGAGCTGTAGGAAAAAGGCAGCGGCGCAGATCGTGCTGCTGATGGCCGGAGCCGCCATGCTGTGCTTCGGTGTCTGGCGGGGCGAGGCGGCGACAGTGCTGAGCAAAGCAATCAAATTATGTCTGGAGTGTGTGGGCATTGGGTAAAAAGTTTTCAGGCGTTTCACAGACCATGTCCCGCTTCCGGGGCTGGATTCAGGCGGGGGCGACGCTGCTGACCAACCTGCATCTGCCGAACTTTCTCAAGGGCGGACTGTATCAGGGGGCGGGGAAGACCGTCTGCGTGCCGGGGCTGAACTGCTACTCCTGTCCGGCGGCGTCCGGGGCCTGCCCCATCGGGGCGTTTCAGGCGGTGGTGGGGTCTTCCAAGTTCAGCTTCTCCTACTATATCACAGGTTTCCTCATTTTGCTGGGAGTCCTGCTGGGACGCTTCATCTGCGGTTTTCTGTGCCCCTTCGGCTGGTTTCAGGAGCTGCTGCACAAAATCCCCACTAAGAAGCTTTCCACAAAGAGGCTGAAGCCGCTGACATACCTGAAATACGCTGTGCTGCTGGTGATGGTCTTCCTGCTGCCGGCGTTCCTTGTGAATGATGTAGGCATGGGTGACCCGTTCTTCTGTAAATACCTCTGCCCACAGGGCGTGCTGGAGGGGGCCATCCCGCTGTCCCTTGCCAATTCCGGCATCCGGGCGGCGCTGGGAAGCCTGTTTACATGGAAATTCTGCATCCTGCTGGCGGTGATCGTGCTGAGCGTGGTATTCTACCGCCCCTTCTGCAAGTGGCTCTGTCCGCTGGGGGCGTTTTACGCGCTGTTCAACAGGGTATCCCTGTTCCAGATGAAGGTAGACAGGAGCAAATGCGTCTCCTGCGGGAAATGCGCCAAGGCCTGCAAAATGGATGTGGACGTGACAAAGACGCCCAACCATGCCGAGTGCATCCGTTGCGGGATGTGCGTCCGCGCCTGTCCTACCAGCGCCGTCAGCTTCCGCTACGGCTTTGGAGACGGTAAAGATAAAACCAAGGCGGCTGCAATGCCGCAGAAAAACAATGATAACAAGGAGAAATAAAAAGATGAAGATGAATCGAACGAAACCTGCCGGCCGATTGCTGGCGCTGCTGCTTATCGCCCTGATTGCGCTGTCTTTGGCTGCCTGCGGAGCAAAGGGCGCAGACAAAACGAACGGAACGAGCAGCGAACCGAAGAATGCCGAGGAAGCGGCTGCCATGTACAACGATCTGATGGCGCAGGAAAATGACATTCTCTCGGAGAACACCGAACTTTGGGACAAGGTATTCATGGCAGCCGACAAGGGCATGACCATGCAGGAGGACGGCAAAAACTACGGTGATTTCCTGCTCAGTACAATTGAATCCGCCAAGGATCAGTTTACGGCAGATGAGCTGAAACTGCTTCAGGAAAAAGCGGAGACGATTCGCGACATCGAAAACAAGCTGACCATGATTGAGGAAAAGTACCCCGATGCGGTACAGCAATCTATAGATGACGCCATGAACGTGCCTGCGGGCAGCGACATGACCGCGCCGCCTGATGACGGCAGTGTGCAGAAATTCCCTGCCTTTGAGGGCAAGGATCTGGATGGGAACCCGGTGAAGAGTGACGAGCTGTTCTCCGGCAACGCCGTCACCGTAGTGAATTTCTGGTTCACCACCTGCAATCCCTGCGTGGGCGAGCTTGCCGATCTGGACGCGCTGAACAAGAAGCTTGCGGAGAAGGGCGGCGCACTCATCGGCGTCAACACCTTTACGCTGGACGGCGACGAGGCAGCAATCTCCGAGGCGAAGGACGTACTGGCCAAGAAGGGCGCCACCTATCAGAACGTGTATTTCGATTCCGACGGAGAAGCGGGAAAGTTCACTGGCAACATCTTTGCCTATCCCACCACCTATGTGGTTGACAGGAACGGCAACATCGTGGGCGACCCCATCGTAGGCGCTATCACGGAAAAGAAACAGGCGGAGACGCTGCAAAAGCTCATCGACCAGGCTCTTGCCGCCGATATGGGCTGACAAACGAATTCGTCTCCAATATATCGGTTTGGATTATTTATGATCCGGAGAGCAAAGGCTCTCTGTAACCATCCGTTTGAGCGCTTACATAAAAACAAATATCATCTAAGAAAATACCGCCAAGCAGTTGGGAAAAACTGCTTGGCGGTATTTTACTTTAGAATAATCAATGCTTTCGTTCTTTAAGAAACGCTGCATGGTAAAGAAAAAGTGATTCAATTATTAGTGAAATCTTGTAGACTAAAATAATATAACAGCCTTCCTGTTGCTTGACATATAGCAAGTTGCAGGCAGGCTGTTGCTGTATGTGCTCCAGGCATGGGTAATAGGGTAAGCGCATAATAAATGACGTCCTTTTTGGGTCGAGCCATAGCTTGATCCTCCTGCGTTTTATAGTTGCGAAGCAACTCCCGATAAGCCGTAGGCGTTCGGCTGCAAACACATTTATGTGGAGCCAGATAGCCAAAACCTGTGATTTTGTGCGTAGACATTCAGTTGAGATTCCGCCCCATATTCAGGAGAGAATTCGAATGGATGAACCGCTTGAATAAGAGCCTGTCCAGCAAGGCTGCTTTCCCTTCCCGATATTAACAGCTGTCTCGTGAACCGAATTTCAACGTCACAAATTCACAAAAGCAAATATCCGCCACATTCTCTGGATATGACGGATATTTATGGACTTACTTTAGTTATTTCGCTTGTCTACTTGACAAGGGGCTGATCATCTTCTCAATCAGGCGGGTGTTTCATTCCGCAGGAATGTGAAAGTTATAGGCTCAGCGTTTCTACCCATGCAGAAAAATCGGCTTTGCTGGAGTAGGAGTTGAACACCTTACCATGTAATAACTTTGCACCGGGGCAGCTCGGCGCAAGTTTTTCATTGGTCTTACCCATGCCGCTGCCGCCGGAGGTGGCAAAGGGGATGATGGTCTTACCTTTTAAGTTGTAGCTTTCCAGAAATGTATTGATAATGGTGGGAGCAACATACCACCAGATAGGGAATCCGACGAAAATAGTATCATACTCGTCCATGTTATCACGTGTGGCAGCAATAGCAGGGCGAGAGGTTGCCTTAAAGGTGCCATGTGCATAGCCGCCTACCTGCCGAAACTGGTAGGTTTCATAACTGGCGTTCAACGACAAGACAATGGTGAACATGGACGTAAACAGCAGCGTTGTCAGCGCAATGGCAAAAATGGTGATCAGATTGCGGCGGTTTGCATAAAGAGATCTTAAATCTGCCTGTATTTCAAAAAATTCAGGCAGACACTGGTTATGGCGTCCGTGGAAAAACTTCAAAATATATGGCAAATTTGCACAAAATATAACATGGTAATTTATACTTTAGAGATAAATTGGCGAGATTGGTCATATGACCTTTTCTTTTGCCGGAGACTGTGTTATTTTTCAATCAGAAGAAAACGTTACAAGTCGTAATTGCTGGCAAACAGCTCCAATGCATGAGCATTCTTAACCACAAAGCACTTTTTTCGGTAGTCGATGATGCCCTGTTGTATGCAGCTCCGAACCACACGATTGACGCTTCGCAAGGGCGCCCGCACCTGGGAAACCAGTTCCTCTTTTGTCAGGCGGGAAAGCTGTCCCCTGCTGTAATAGCTCCAGATGCACCCCAGTACCCGTTCGCGAATGGGCAAAAGGGCAATGCGGGACATGGAATCCGAGGTCAGGTACATTCGGCGGGTGAGCATTTCGCAGAGGAACAGGTCAAAGTCAAACACCTCCCGCATCCATTGGAACACGGTCTCCTTGTCCAGAACCAGAATACGGCAGGCTGTTTTGACCCGCACCGCATAGGGCTTGTATTCCGGGGAGAATATCTCTACCTCGCCAAACACATCTCCTGCGGAAAAGGTGTTTACCACAATAGCGTTGCCGCCGCCGGATTCCTTTTGCACCTCAAGCAGGCCGGACAGCACAATATAAAGGCAGCAGGTCGGCATGGCAGCAGGGGAGATGATGCAGTCCCCTTCCGAATACTCCCGCTGCTGGAATTTTTGCCGGATCTCCGGCGGAGCTGTCTGCGCCAGCTCCAAAATGTCAACGGCCATAACACCCTCCTTCGGACCAAACAGTCGCAAAACGTTTATTTTCAGTATAGCATCTTGTTCAGGGGCTGACAAGTAAAAGAATGGCTCCTTCCACGCATTATTTATGGTTATGCAGCGTGAACGCTTGCAATAAAAAGAACATTCAATAAAAAGGAGAATGACAAATGAAAAATCTTATTTCCGTAGCACTGGCTCTGATAATGGCCTTCTCTCTGGCAGCCTGCGGCGGCAGCGCCCAGACTTCCGGCAGCCAGAATACGCAGGGCAAGCAGGACACCGAGCTTACCAAGGTGATTTATATCGGCGGCACTCTGGGTGATGCCGGTATCGCCGATTCCACCTATGAGGGGTTCCGGCGCATTGTTGACGAACTGCCCGTGGACGGCCAGTACATAGAGTTGCCGACCGATCCCTCTGCTTACGCAGCCACTCTTCTGGACGCCTGCGACCAGGAACCCGCTATGATTTTCACCTCTGCCAACAACGGCATGATCGATGAAGTGGTTTCCGCCGCCCCCAACTATCCCGACATCAAGTTCATGGTTCTGGATACCGCCCTGTCTCAAGATGGCATTGACAAGCTGGACAACTTTGTGGGCGTTCTCTGCGCCCAGAACGAAGTTTCCTTCCTCACCGGCTATCTGGCTATGCGGATGAGCAAGACCGGCAAGGTCGGCATTGTGGTTGGCGTTGAATACCCCACCCTCAGCGACTTTATCACCGGCTACATCAGCGGCGCTCAGTACGCCAACCCCAATGCTCAGGTAGCGGTTTCTGCCTCCGGCGACTTCGTTGACCAGGCTGCCGCCAAGGAGACCGCTCTGGCCCAGATTCGTCAGGGCTGCGATGTCATCTATGCCGTAGGCGCTGCCTCCTCCTTTGGCACTCTGGAAGCCTGCAAGGAATCCGGCGTATGGGGCATCGGCTGCGATACCGACCTGGCTGCTCAGTTCATTGGTGTGGACGACGCTCAGGCTGACTGCATCATCACTTCTGCCTACAAGGATTGGGGCAACATCTCTTACAGCTGGGTCAAGCGCGTTCTGGAAGGTGCCGACGACATCAACTGGGGCGGTGTAGAGATCTATGGCGTTGCCGATGGCGGATGCAAGATCATCGAGAACTCTATCTACGAGAAACAGGTTCCTGCAGAGATTCGTGCCGACATGGACGCCCTGGTAGAAGCCGTAACCAACGGCGAGGTCACCTGCCCCTCCTACTTTGATATGACCGAGGAGCAGTATCTGGAACTGAAGAACTCTGTAACCGTAAAATAACCACGCATACTTAACGGAAACGCCGGGGCGGGAAGAACCCTTCCCCTCCGGCTTTCCTTTATCCCGTACCACCGGAGGTCAATATGGCAGAACAGATTTTACTGATGGACAACATCACCGTCATCTATCCCAACGGCTTTGCCGCCAACCGCGATGTACGGCTTGCCTGCGAGCGTGGCTCCATTCATGCGCTGCTTGGAGAAAACGGCGCCGGAAAAACCACCCTGATGAAAGTGCTTTTCGGCTTTTTGGAACCAACCGAGGGGCAAATTGTGCTGAAGGGTCAGCCCATCCGCTTTAAGGACTCCTTGGATGCGATTCGTCACGGTGTGGGCATGGTTCACCAGCATTTTATGCTGGTGGATGAACTGACCGTTGCCGAAAACCTGGTGCTGGGCATGGAGCCGCTGCGCCGCAGGCTTTTTGACATGGAGGAGGCCGTCCGCATTACACAGGACATCGCGAAAAAATACAACTTTGAGGTAGATCCCAGGGCTACCGTGGCAGAGTGCTCTGTGGGGGTGAAGCAGAAGATTGAAATCATGAAAGCGCTGCTTCGGGGTGCCGAGATCCTGATTTTAGACGAGCCTACTGCCGTGCTGACTCCCCAAGAGGTTACCGAACTCTTTGTGGAATTGAAAAAGCTGCGGGATATGGGACATACCATCGTCTTTATCTCCCACAAACTCAATGAAGTCAAGGAGTTGTGCGACAGCTTTACCATTTTGCGCCGAGGCCGCACAGTGGCAGTGGGCAACGTCAACGATTACACCGAGCAGGAACTTTCCAACATGATGGTAGGCCGCGATGTTTCGCTGGAAGTGGAAAAAGGTGCTCCTGCCGGAGAAAAGCGAGAGGCCCTGCGGGTCGAGAACCTGTATTACAACAGCGTCAGCGGAAAGCAACTTCTGCAAAGCGTATCCTTTTCCCTTTATCGGGGCCGTATTCTGGGCGTTGCCGGTGTGGAGGGCAATGGTCAAAAAGAGCTAAGCGAAATTCTTACCGGTCTGCGCAGCTTTACACGAGGTGAAATCACCCTGGAGGGCGAAAGTGTCAAAGGTAAAAGCGTGCGTCAGATTCGGCAGATGGGCATCAGCAACATCTCCGAGGACCGCATGACCTACGGTTGTGCCCCCACCATGAGTGTCACCGACAATATCATTGCCGACCGCTATTACAGCGGAAAGTATTCCCATGGCATCCGGCTGGATGTCAAGGCCATTCGCCATGATGTGGAGGAGCTGGTCAAGACCTTTGATGTGGTATGCCCCGGCACCGCAAGTATGTCCGGTATGCTTTCCGGCGGCAATATCCAGAAAATGATCGCCGCCCGAGAGTTTACCAGCGGGGCACGGGTCATTGTAGCGAACCAGCCCACCCGAGGTATTGACGTTGGCTCCTCAGAGTTTATCCACCAACAGCTGGTGCGCCTTGCCCGAGAGCAGGATGCAGCCGTGCTGCTTGTTTCTGCAGACCTTACCGAGCTTTTGCAGCTGAGCGATAGTCTGATCGTTATGTTTGGCGGCGAAATCACCGCATACTTTCCCGACTCCCGTGAGGTAAACGACCTGATGCTGGGCGAGTATATGCTGGGTGTCCGTAAAATGACCGCCGAGGAAATACAGGAGGCGCTGCAATGAAAAAGTCTTCTCAATTTGTCATCAAGCACTTTGAACTGATCCGCATCGCAGCTGCCGTGCTCATTGGCTTTGCGCTGGCGCTGGTGTTTCTGCTCTTTGTCAGCAAGGATCCCCTCGATGCTATCAGCACCTTTATTCTGGGGCCGTTCCAGAGCCCGCGCCGTTTCTTCAACATCATTGAACTGGCCATACCGTTGCTGTTTACCTCGCTGGGCATGTGCTTTATGCTCCGTGCGGGAGAGTTCAACCTTATTGTAGAAGGCGGTTTCATGCTTTCCGGTGCTGTAACGGCATGGCTTGCCTCCACGGCCCTCCCTGCCGATTTTCCTCCTGTGCTTTTCCCGCTGGTCTGCATTCTGGCCGGTGCGGTGGTAGGCGGTGTCTGCGGTGCCATTCCGGCACTGCTGAACATCAAGTGGCACGCCAACGTGGTGGTTGTCACCATTATGCTCAACTATGTACTAACCTATGCCTCAACCTATGTGCTGCGCTACTGGATGCGCGACACCACCGTGACCTATCTGGGTTCTAAGCGCCTGGCAGAAAACGCCAAGCTGCCTGTGCTGCTAAAGGGAACAAGTCTTCATGCCGGCATCTTTATCGTGATTCTGGCCACAATCTTTACCTGGTGGTTCCTCAACCGTACCACCAAGGGCTTTGAAATCAAGGTAACAGGTCAGAACCACAGCTTTGCACGGTACATCGGCATTAACGTAACCAGTGCTATGCTGCTGGCGCAGGTTATGGGCGGTGCCATGGGCGGCATTGGCGGTGCCGTAGAAATTTTGGGCAAATACGACCGCTTTCTGTGGACAACCCAGACCGGTTATGGATTCAGCGGACTGATGATTACCGTACTGGCCCGCAACAACCCTGTGGCCATTCCCTTTGTGGCACTGCTGTTTGCCTATCTCCAGATCGGTGCCAACATCGTGGGTACTACCACCGATGTTCCCTCCGAGTTCGTTATGGTCATTCAGGCCATCATTATCCTGCTGGTTGCTGCCACGCTGTTCTTAGATTCCTTCCGCAAGCGTGCCGTAGTGCGGCTGGCACAGCAGAACAAGGAGGTATAACCCATGTCACAATTTCTGACTTCCGATTATCTCATAGCTTTTCTGTTTTCGGTAATTCGTATGTCCACCCCCATCATCTTCTGTGCACTGGGGGCGCTTATCGCCAGCCATGCAGGGGCCATCAATATGGCCCTGGAGGGCATTATGCTGACCGCTTCGCTACTGGCGGTTATGTTTAGCGCCTGGCTGCAAAACTGCTGGGCCGGACTTCTGGGGGCTGTTCTGGGCGGGCTTCTCATGTCTTTGCTCTTTGCCTGGCTGCACCTTTATAAGGATTCCGACCTCATCATCACCGGGCTGGCCCTGAACACCATGGCTTCCGGCGGCACGGTGTACCTGCTGTATCTGGTATGCGGCGATAAGGGCACAAGCCGCCTGCTGCCCAGCATCAACCTGCCCAACGTGGAGCTGCCTCTGATTCGGCATATCCCTGTACTAGGGCCCGTGCTGTCCGGACACAATATCCTCACCTATCTGGCTCTTGTTGCGGTGTTTCTGTGCTGGGTACTGGTGTTCCGCAGCCGTCTGGGGTTGCGGATTCGCGCCGTGGGTTTCAACCCCAATGCTGCCGCCTCGGTAGGCATCAGCGTTCGCCGCGTCAAGTTTGAGGCTCTGCTGCTTTCCGGCTTGTTTGCCTCCCTGGGCGGCGCATTCATGTCCATGGGCTACCTGTCTTATTTTGCCCGCGATATGATGGCGGGGCGCGGCTACATTGGCATTGCCGCCGCCACGCTGGCAGACGGCCATTGCCTTTCTACCCTGCTGGCCTCTCTGGGCTTCGGCACAGCCAACGCCGCCTCCATCACCCTGGCCACCATGAACCTCAAGGCCGACTTGGTGGCCATGATACCTTATCTTGTTACCGTCATCGGGCTGGTCATCGTTTCGGCCCGCAAGCAGGCCAAGGCCCGCAAATTGCAGGCTGATAAATAAAACGGTTCTACACAATGGAAGGAGTATATCATTATGAGCTTTGAAGTAACCAACTGCATTAAAAAGATGCATCACTCCGGTTTCGTCGTAAAGGATCTGGATCGTTCTCTGCGTTTTTATCAGGACACCCTGAAAATGGATCTGAAAATGCGCTGGATTGAAACTGCCGAGCAGTGTGATGTGGGCATGTGTGTGCCCGGCTGCAAGCTGGAGCTGGCGCAGCTGGTGGGTTACGGTGCCGAGGTGGAGCTGATCCAGTTCCTGGACCAGCCCGGTACCGATGCCCCGCTGGAACCCAACCACATTGGCGTGGGGCACATCTCCTTTGAGGTCTACGACCTGCAGGCCATGGTGGCCTATCTGGAGGAGGCCGGCTATAAGATGGCCAGCGAGGTGATGGTGGTTCCTGAGTTGAACATCACCTGGGTTCATGCCCTGGATCCCGATGGTGTCCACATTGAACTGATGCAGTTCCTGAACCAGGACTGACCGTAACATACGCAAAGCGAGGAATTTCAAATGGGAACTTTGCAAGCCCATATCCGTTTGGATGTATCTTTGAATATCCCCTATGCCCTGCTGCCCGGAGATCCGGCTCGTATCGACCATATTGCCCGGCATCTGGAAAACGTGACGGAACTGGCATATAACCGTGAGTTCCGCAGCATCAGCGGCACCTATAAAGGAGTACAGGTGCTGGCAGTCTCCACCGGCATCGGCGGAGCTTCCATGGGCATCGCCTTGGAGGAGTTGCATGGCTGCGGTGTCCAATGTGCCATCCGCATTGGCAGCTGTGGCGCATTGCAGCATGATATTGCCCCCGGCCAACTGGTTTTGGCTGAAGGCGCTGTGCGGGATGACGGCGCATCGGCAGCTTATCTACCCCTGAGCTACCCGGCCGTGGCAGACCATCGGCTGCTGGCGTGCTGCTGTCAGGCGGCGCAGGAGCAGGGCTTTGGCCATTGTTGCGGCCTTGTACGCAGCCACGACAGCTTTTATACGGATAGAGAATCGGAAATTTGCCGCACATGGTCTGACAGGGGGATTCTGGGGGCAGATATGGAAACAGCCGCCTTGTATACCATTGGCCGTCTGCGTGGAATCGCCACAGCCTCTATCCTGAACAATATAGCCCCCTACGAAAGCGATGTAGCCGAAAGTGTTGCCGACTATGTGGACGGCGACCGCCTTGCCATGCAGGGGGAGAGCAACGAGATTCTCACGGCGTTGGAGGCCTTTGTGCGTTGGGAGGAGCAGTATGGAGCACACTAAACAGCTTCTGCGTGTAGCGGAGATTGAAACCGTTGCTCCGTATGTCAACCGCTACCGCTTTACCGCTGCCCAAGGGGCACCGGCGCCTTTCCTGCCCGGTCAGTTTCTCTGCCTGTACTATGAGATCGATGGGGCCACGGCCGTCCGCCCCTATTCCATCGCCTCCTCCCCCAAGGAGGCTGCACAAGGGGGGTACTATGACCTGTTTATCCATGTGGGTGGCAGCTTTACCTCCCGTTGGCTGGGCAGGCATATTACCGTGGGGGATACTGTCATGGCTTCCCACCCGCTGGGAGAATTTTGTATTTGCCCCCAAACGCCACAGAAAATCGTGGGCATTAGCGGCGGTATGAGCGTTACCCCTCTGCGCTCCATGGTTCGCAGTATTGTGGACGAATCGACCGATCGGGAAATCACCCTTTTCTGCGGCTGGGATACCAGCCGGGAGGTACTGTTCCGCGAGGAGTTCATGCAGCTTGCTCGGGAATGCAGCCGCGTTCATGTTCAGTTTTCCTTGGTACAGGACCCCCAGCCGGGAGACAAGCAGGGGTATTTTACCTCGCAGGATATTCTGCGGGAAACGGATGCCCATGCGGCAGCTTACTATCTCTGCGGCCCTCAGGAAATGTATCACAGCCTGCATGACGGGTTGATTGCAGGGGGCGTCACCTCGGAGCGCTATCATCAGGAGATTCCCGGTGAGCTGCACAGTCCGGATTATGCCACAGCTCCCGCAGAGCAGTATCCCCTGACCATCCAAACCGACAGCGGCAGCATCACCGTGACAGCCAACGCCAATGAAAGCGTACTGGTAGCGCTGGAACGTGCAGGGCTGTCACCCCGTGCCTACTGCCGCAGCGGCTCCTGCGGCTTCTGCCGTTCCCTTCTGCTTGAGGGTCAGGTCTGGACTGACCCCGGCCGGGCCAAGCCCCCCGAAAACAGCGTGTTCCACCCCTGCTGTTCTTTCCCCCGCAGCGCCCTCACCGTGGCCCTGCCGAAGTAAAGTCGACAGAAACCATTTTGAAGTACAACAACGCCCGCCCGGAGCAGTGCCCCGCCTTTCGGCTTAAGTACTGCTCCGGCGGCTGCTGTGCTTAGAATTGTGCGGTATTGCCTTAAGAAATGGTTCAAGGGCAGTGAAGAACAATATGCCATCATTGGAGGAACGGCGTGTGACATTCTGATGACGGAAGAAGGATTGGACTTCCGAGCAACAAAGGACATTGACCTTGTTCTCATTATAGAAGCAGTTGACGCGAATTTCGGAAAGAAATTCTGGGAATATGTAAAACAAGCTGGATATGAACATTGCAATAAAAGTTCGGGTGTGCCGCAGTTTTATCGTTTTAGCCACCCGATCTCGAATCAGTATCCTGCGATGATTGAACTTTTCACCCGAAAGTTAGATGCTATTCAGCTTCCAGAAAATGCAGTATTAACGCCGCTGACGATGGACGAAGATATTTCGAGTTTGTCCACTATCCTATTGGACGATGATTACTACGAATTTTTGAAACAAGGGAAAGTTACTGTCGATGGAGTGACTGTTTTGGATGCGGCATATCTGATTCCATTTAAGGCAAAAGCGTGGATGGATTTGACGGATCGAAAAGCTGCTGGAGAACACGTTGACAGCAAAAATATCAAGAAGCATAAAAACGATGTTTTCCGCCTGACGGAATTGATTGATCCCACGGTCAAGATTACGGCTCCCCAAGGCGTTTATACAGATGTTCAAGAGTTCGTGCAGCGGATGCAAAACGAAAGCGTGGACATTAAGCAATTGGGGCTGGTAGGGAGAACGAAAGATCAGATTTTGGATGAACTAAAAGATTTGTATATAGCACAGTGACTATAGAGCCATTTCAGGTGTCATGCAGAGTGATATGCTACCCCTAGAGTAGACAGAGCAAAAACAAAACTCTGAATACTTTGGGGGTATTTTCATGTCAAGGAAGAATAAAAGATATCCAGCAGAATTGAAATATCAGGCAGTAGCAGATTATCTGAGCGGTGCAGGTTCGCTTCGGGCTATCTGTAAAAAGTACAAAATCGGAAACAAAAAGCGACTTCAAGACTGGATAAAGTTGTATAATAGTCATAAGGAACTGAAATGTTACACAGGAGGCAGCCGTATGACCAAAGGAAGAAATACAACAGCTAAAATAAATTCGGGTTCAAAGCACTATGACCCTGCACAGAAATGTGCAGGGTCTTTTCTTTTTGGCTTACTAGTGAAATCTCGTAGACCAAAATAATATAACAGCCTTCCTGTTGCTTTACATATAGCAAAGGGAAGGCTGTTGCTGTATGTGCGCCCGGCATGGGTAATAGGTGGTGACCATGCCGGTAGCACATCTAATCGCCCCTGCTAACTATGTTCACGGGCAGGGGCGACCTATATAAACTATTGTTTATCTGCATTGGGAAAGAGAATGGCGGAAAAAGACAAGGAAATCGCATGTGTGTTTGCCAAGCTTCAATTGTGAACTTTTTGTAAATTTAACACCTTCGAGGTGTGCTTTTATCCAAAATTTACATCTCTTATAGTATAGAAGGCCAAAAACCTTCTAACAAGAGAATAGCGTCCTCTGCAGTACCGCTTTGGGGAAGCAGCGCCAGGATCGGATAGGGAGCGTGCCAAGAAGCGAGGAAACATACTGTACCCCGGTAACGGGGTGTAGGGCACAGCGCCGGGAAGGGTTGCCTGTCTGGAATGGCAGAGGGAGAGAAACGCAACAGCTATAACGACAGATCGTGCCGTGGAGGAATCATCTTCCACGGCATTTTTGTGCCGTTATAGAAAGGCAACCCCGTACAATTCCTCCCTGCAGCTTTTGGAATTATGCGGAGATGTTTAAAGTGTACATTTCACACTGAGTTCGAGAACGAGTACAATGAAACCAGAAGAGATCCAAGCCGCACGGAAATGCAGCAGAAGGGATGATTGTTATGGCACTCAAGGAAGGCTACAAGGAAATCAAGGTGCGTTTGCCCATGCAGGAACTCGAAGTGTTGAATGCAAAAGTCGCGCATAGTCGAATGACTAGAGAAAAATATATTCGCTGCCTGATTGCGGAGAAACCGCCGATCGAATATCCTCCGGTGGATTACAGACTGATCATTCGGCGTGTGGAGGAGCTGCAGGACACGCTGGAGTGCCTCCTGCAAGAAGACCCGGAGAAACGTGAGCGGGCCCAAATGAGCCTTGCGCTTGAGAATGTATCGCATACGGCAGACATGCTTCGCCGCGTGATGTTGTTGTAAGGAAAAAAGAAATGGAAGACTATCTTGGGACCTATAAGAACCGGCCGCGTACCGTGGTGTTCTATGGCCGCGTTTCAACCGAACATGAGCAACAGATCTCTGCACTGGGAAACCAGATGGAATGGTATGCAAACCTTGCAGAACGCAACCCGAACTGGACCGTGGTGGCGCAGTATATTGACGAGGGCATCACCGGTACACAGATGAAGAAACGCCCCTCGTTTATGCAGATGATGGACCACGCCCGGCAGCGTCAATTTGATCTGATCGTGACCCGTGAGCTGTCGAGATTTGCCCGCAACACGGTGGATGCACTGAAAGCTACGCGCGAACTGAAGCAGTATGGCGTTGAAGTTTACTTTGTGAATGACGGCATCTGGACAATGGACGGGGATGGTGAAGTTCGCCTTACGATCATGGCCAGTATCGCGCAGGACGAGAGCCGCAAGACCAGCGAGCGTGTCAAGGCGGGGCAAAAAATCAGCCGTGAAAATGGCGTACTGTACGGTAACGGCAATGTTCTCGGCTATGACCTGGACAAGGTCAATAAAACCTACACCATCAACGAGGAACAGGCCGATACCGTTCGTCGGGTCTATGAGCTGTACGCGAACGGCTATGGTGAAACCGCAGTGGCCAACATGTTGATGGCAGAGGGCCGGAAAGACGGCGGAGGCGGCTGCACATGGACGGCAAGTAAAGTGTCGCGTGTGCTGCGAAAACCCGTTTACAAGGGCTATAAGGCCTATAACCAGTCACATGTGAAGGATTACCTGAGCCAGGAGCGCATTTACCACAGTGAACGCGATTATTCCCTTGTCAAGGGGGATTTTCCGCCGATCGTCTCGGAGAAGCTGTGGGATACCTGCTTTGCAATCCGAAAGGACCGTGCTGCTCACAATGTGGACAAAGAGGGACGGACATACGGGTTTGGTACAAGCTTTCCGCAAAACAAGTGGGCGAAGGTGCTCTACTGTGAATGCGGTGCCAGATACCAGTGCGAAGGACATGACAAGCGGCGCAATGGCAGAAGTGATGTCCGTCTTATGTGCTCTGCTACCAAAAAACTCAGCAAAAGGGTCCGGGACGAAAAGGGCTTTGGCGTGCCGTGCCCGCTGCCCTATACCTGGGACTGGAAAATGGAAATGATCGCAAAGAAGATGTATCAGACCATTTGGGTAACGCACAACGATGATCTGCGTAAGCTGGGCGAGGAATTGAATGAGTACCTGCGGAACAATACAGAATCACCAGAGGTAATCTCACTGAAAAAGCAACTGGAGGATCTGAACGGTGAGATGGACAAACTGGTGCAGGGGCGTGCACAGAGCAGGATATCTCTTGCAGAGTTCATGAAAATGAGCACGCAGGTGAACGAAAAAGCCATGGCAACGGAGAAAGCACTGCAGGAGGCTGAACAGCAAAACAGTGCAGAAGAACAGTTGGATCTGGAAAAGCTGGAAGCATCCCTCTGCGATTCTGCAGACTTTTCAGGCGGAGAGATCAACGAGTACTTTCTGGATGTGTATGTGCGGCGCATCATCAAAAGCGGTGAACGGTACATATGGCTGCTCTCACTCACGGAAAAAATCAAACCAAAACCGCCAGAGACCAAGGAAAAAAACCGCATTCAGCAGATCAGGACCTACAAGGCTGGTGAATTGGTCAACCCTGAGACCACACCGGACATTGTGGAACAGCAGAAAGGGGAGAACCCTTATGAGGTCCCGCCTATGAGGACTCACGGCTTTCTGCTGCAGGAGGGTGATGCCAAGAGACGCCGTCATCTGGATTACCGCTATGAGGACTGCCAGTCATTGCACATGAGCTTTCTGGCAGAACCCATTCCGCTGGCAAGGGAGATCATCGATTTTGAAGAGGCAAGCGATTGGCAGAGAAAGGCCGGCGTCAAGCTGCATCCGGCTCGGTGGCGGGATATAAGCGTAGAGATATATCTCGTCTAAGCAGTTCAGAAAAACATCTACTTGTACATTTTTGGAATCGTAAACAATGCGGTATACTGGAAGCGCAAGGAGGGATGATCAGTGAGTTATTCGGATGAAACACTCAGGCGTCCGCGCAAGGTAGCCTTCTACGGGCGCGTTTCCACGGAGCTGGAAGCACAGACGGCAGCGCTTAAAAGCCAGATGGAATGGTATCATAAGCTGGCAGCGCAGTACCCGAACTGGTCAGTTGTGAATCAGTATGCGGACGATGGCGTGACCGGAACCGTGAAAGAAGTGCGTCGGGCTTTCATGAAGATGCTGTGCGATGCCAAAGAGGGCAAGTTTGATCTGATCGTGACGCGGGAGGTCTCGCGGTTTGCCCGCAATACCGTAGATACGGTGGAAACGGTGCGAGAGCTGCGGCAGTGCGGCGTCGAAGTGTATTTCGTCATGGAAGATATCTGGACGATGGAAAGTGACGGAGAACTTCGTCTGTCGATCCTAGCTTGCTTGGCACAGGAAGAGAGCCGGAAAATTAGCGAGCGGTCCAGAGCGGGGCAGCAGGTGAAAAGAGAACGAGGTGAACCGTCAGCACATAATGCGTCGTTTGGCTATGTTTACGATAGGCAGCATAAGACCCTTGCTATTGAGGCGGACAAGGTCGAAGCCGTTCGGAAGATATTTGAAATGTACGCGGATGGTATAAGCTGTTCGATCATAGCGGATGAGCTGAATATGCAGGGGATCCGGAATAAAGATGGCTCCGATAGCTGGACAACTATGCAAGTTCGCTGGATTATAAAAAATCCGATTTACAAGGGCTATATGTACCGTAGGGTAGTCAGCTGCACGGACTATCTTACCCACAAATCAGTCAGCATCCCGGAAGAGGAGCGGGAGTATGTCAAGGGAAATTTCCCGCCCCTTGTATCGGAAGAGCTGTGGGAAAAATGCAGAAGGCGCAGAGCAAGCTGCGGGCCGCGAAAACAAGGACCGGCAGCGCAGACATACTGGAATGCAGAAACAGCGCCGGGAGATAAATGGGCTTGCCGACTGTTCTGCAGCTGCGGATCCGGAATGTATCGCCAATTTAAGACACCCAACAGCATACGCTATGGGTGCCGGCGCGCAAACCCGCAGACAGGTGCTGAGACGGGGATGAAGTGCAGAACCAACACAGTACATAGCTGGGTGTTGGAGAAAATGGCAGAAAAAGTCTTTGCAGCAGCATGGTCAGAGTACCGGGAAGAAATACGTGAGGGTTGCCGCGAACTATGCCGCCAACAAACTTACAGCAGAGATTCGCAGGACAAGATACGCCAATGCAAAAAACGGATGGCGAAGATCTTGAAGGACGTGGCCGAGCTGGAGAGCGCAAAACAAGAAGGCCTTGTAGTAGAACGAGCCTACAAAGCCTTGCGCAGAAGCTATGACACAAAAATCAGTCAGGAGAAGGCACTGCTGGCGAGACTTCAGGAGCGATGGCAAGTGCCGGAGATGGGGGATGTGTTCACCTGGAATGACCTCTTCCCGGATGAAAAAGTCAGCCGGGAATTTCTGGACGCATTTGTCCCGCGCATTATTTCCATTGACGGAGAACGATTTATATGGGAGTTGCAACTGATGCAGAACCATTGTACCGTTCAGTGTGAGAGGGAAGGTGCGGGGGCTGATGCGCAAATTCGTGTAGGCAAAATTGTGCAGGAACCCCCAGAATAATGAACGCGGGGATGGAACGAAATAGCGCAAAAATAGCGGTAATAAGCGATATTTTAGGGTACTTGCGGGGATTTTTGGCCGACAGGCCGCCATCAAGAACCCCCACAAGTGATTTTTGCAAGGCTCTGGCATAAGGCCAAATGGTCTTACGCATTTTCATACAAAATAGGGGCTGTTAGTGCAACGGCCCCTAAAAGGTTAATAATGAAAAGGTCGTTTACGTATCCATATCCTCAAACGCATCCAGCCCCTTCTTTGCCTCGGCTTTGGTGTCGCCGTGCCTGACGAAGCACATGGTCACAAAGCTCAGGGCTACAAACAGGGCGGCGTAGGGGAACAGTACGCGGTAGTCGATGGCTCGCATCAGGGAGCCGGCCACGATGGGCGTGACGACCTGCGCGGCCATCGAGAAGGTGTAGTAATATCCGGTGAACTTGCCGATGTCGCTGCCGCGGCACATTTCCACCACCATGGGCAGCGAGTTCACGTTGATGGCGGCCCACGCCAGGCCCACCAGCGCAAACACCACGTACATGATGGGCTGGATCGAGGTGTACATCGTGGTCAGCAGGTAACCCAGAATAAAGCAGGTGGCCAGCAGCACGATACCGCACTGGATCGTGCGCTTGCGGCCAATTTTGGCGGCCAGCGTACCGATGGGAATGTACGAGACAATGGCACCCGCCGTTGCCACCAGCAGGCATGTGGATGCGCCGCCCAGGCCCTCGCCCATGACGGCCTCCACGTACTTGGTAAACCACGTCGTAACGCCGTTATATCCGATGAACCACAGCGAAATGGAGAGCAGCAGAAATGCAAGGCTCCGCTTGACCGGCGCAGGCAGGACCTCATGGCCGGCGCCGTCGTCGGTGGCCAGGTTCCACTCGGGGTGAGCTTCCGGTTTTCCTCCCCGAGCTTCGGCTCCCGGATAGTCAGGTACAAAATTGCCACCGCCGCGACCATGATCATCGAGACGATGAAGAACAGCGGGCGGTAGCTGACATGCCCGACCCCCTTGGTTTTGGACACCGGATACATCAGCGCCGCCAGCCCCAGATACAAAATGCCGCCCACGGCTCCCATCAGGTTGATGATGGCATTTGCACGGCTGCGCAGCGGCTTAGGGGTCACGTCGGGCATCAGCGCCACCGCGGGCGAGCGATAGGTGCCCATGGAAACCAACAGCAGACCCAGCACTATAATGAACAGCACCAGCGTGCCAGTGCCGGGGTTTGCCGCATAGCGGTCATCCAGCAGCGGAATCAGGTTCATCAAAATGGCCGCCAATGCAGTGCCGCCCACAATGAACGGCATCCGCCGCCCGATGCGAGTGCTGGTCTTATCGGACAGTGCGCCAAAGAACGGCAGCAAAAACAGCGCTAGTACGTTATCTGCCGCCATAATAGCCCCGGCGAAGGTCTCGTTCAGTTTAAAGGTGTCGGTCAGGATCAGGGTCATCACGCTGTCGTACATCTGCCAGAACGTACAGATCGACAAAAACGCCAGGCCCACCAGAATCGTGCGACGGTTGTTCAGCTTCACGGCAATGCTCCTTCTTGACGGGGCCGTTTCGCCCCGGAATAGGAATATTGTAGCATCGTTTGGTCGTTTTGTCTATAATTATGTGGCGATTGTTTTTTATTTTGCGCGAATTTGACGATTTTTGTGGTAAAAGGGGGCTCCCGTGGCTGATAGGCGCCGGATCATCCTTTGAAATCCAGACATTTCCCATCATACTCACAGATAATTTCCTGTCCGGGAACGATTGTTACCATATCGCCATCTTTTCCGAAATTCAGCGCAATGACTTTTCCATCAACCGTATGAAAAAGCTGTATGATTATGTCTGTGGACTTTGGTGTTTTATCAAAATACGTACTTGGCTTTGTATCTTTGGTGATTACCTTACCATCGAAAAATGTATAGCGCGCATTGTTTTTGTCTGCACTGTCCAAATACGCCAACACCATGGCGGAAACTCTGCGGCTTGCCGTCCCCGCTTCCACCGTATCCTTTGGGTTCTTTTGCAATGCATTCAGCGCGGCGTTAGAAATTTTGCCCACACTGTTTACCCATTTATTGCTTATGTAGACAGAAAACCTGCAGTTGCTTTTATTGTTTGCAGAGTTGGCGGTAAAACTCTCCGGGTACAGGGCATAGCACTCCGACAAGGCAGCCTGCGACGCTGTCCACACATCTCTTGCCTCCGTTATCACAGCTTTCTTTTTTGCTTTGTCTATATATCCGGTAAGCGATGGTACAAGCAGAGCTGCTAAAACCGCCAGAATTACCAGCACAACAATAAGCTCAACCAATGTGAACCCGCGTTTGCGATTGTTTCTTTCCATGTAAGCCCCTGACAATTTGCCGTCCTTCCATTTAATGTCACTTTAATCCATTATAATGATAGCACATTTGCGAGCAACCGTCAACAAATGCTCATGGTTGGTAAAGAAGCAACAATAAATTAGATATGACAGTACCCCTGCTATTCCGTATAATTTGGGGAACACTCCATGTTTCTGCATTTACAGAAATTGAAAATCAAACACGGTCACGCTATAATATATTTTGTTGATGTTATCTTCAAATATTTTTTGTAACAAAATGTTACTTGCCTACTCTTATTGCTGAAAGGAGGTGTGCATAATTGAATACCCCTAATTTTAGTGACATATATACCTTATATTTTGAAGATGTATATAAATATCTGTTAGCTCTTTGCCACGATGAAGAACTTGCAGAAGAATTAGCGCAAGATACTTTTTTTAAGGCTATGAAAAGCTATGAGAACTTTCGAGGTGACTGTAAAATAACGACTTGGCTGTGCCAAATTGCGAAGCATTCATTTTTCTTGTATGAGAAGCACAGGAAAAGAAATATCGACCTTAATTCTGTAGAGAATGAAATAGTTGATACTAATTCCATAGAGATTTTGTTAGGACAAAGAGAGCAGGCGTTTGGAATACATAAACTGCTACACAATTTACCAGAGCCATATAAGGAAGTCTTTTCTTTACGGGTGTTAGGAGAATTAAGTTATCAGGATATAGCAAAACTTTTTGGTAAAACAGAAAGTTGGGCAAGAGTAACCTTTCATAGAGCTAAATTAAAAATCATTGAACAAGTAAAGGAGGAAAGTTATGAGTAAAATTTCATGCGACATCATTCAAGATATGTTGCCGCTGTATTATGATGAAGTTTGTTCAGCAGACAGCAGAAAAATGATTGAGGAGCATTTGCAGGAATGTGAAAAGTGTTCCAATATTTTTCAGAAGCTAAAAACAGAATGTGTGGTTGATACAAAGGAAAATGCTGAAAGCATACAAAGCAGTGTCATAGGGAAGATGGCACATTCATGGAAACGTTCACTATTAAGGTCATTTATCATAGGAATTGTAATAACGACTATCGTCCTTACAGCGATATTTGGAACATATTATGCCTTGTTTATAAGACAAAATAGCATGGTAAGCCCAGAGCAAATTTCAATCTCGGCATATTCACTGACCGATGAACAGATTACTTTTAGATTAGAACTACTTGACGGATACTGTGGAGGAACAATTAAGACTTACACAGACGAAAATAGAAACTTGTATATTTCTGTATTAAGAACGGTTATCAAAGAAGAATTATCCGATGGAGAAACCGAAATAATGAATTATGGGTTTAACCATGAAAAAAAGGACTACATTGCTGTATATTATGGTACACCTAATAATTGTGAGCTTATTTGGAAGAAAGGCGATTTATTACCTACTGCACCAAAAGATATTTTCGAGTAAAGCTGCATAAAATTTGAGGGTAGCTATCTTTGTGTGAGGTAGCTACTCTTTATACTTTAGAGCTTAAAAAACTGCAAATCATGTGTAACATTCTGTGATGGTGCTGCTCTTATGGGTGAAAGGAGGAAAACACTATACTATACTTATCAACTTGCAAAAAGAAGGGATTTAATATTATGATGAAACAGAAAAAAATAATTGTTCCTATTCTCACTCTTGCCGTAATGCTTTTGATGGTTGGTGGCGTATATACTGTTTTTTCTTCAACTCAACCTGAAAAAAGCAAAGCTGAAAATGTTCGGGATACCACTGACCAAGACTATGAAAAAGGGCTTACGGAAGAACAAAAGGCATTTAATGAACTAATCAACAAACAGATTTACGAAGAAACTGCTAATAACTTAGAACAGTATGAGCAATACGGTTTAACCTATAATTCTGACGAAAACCAGCTGTTTTTTAATGGTAAGTCAGTCTGCTATTTTGCTGATAACCGGGCTACCGATGGAACTTTTGAAGGAACTGAGGTACACTCTGCAAACGGTGATATTGGCATTATTACAGAAAGAGATAGAAATGGAAATATAACTGGTCTAAAACAGATGGAAATCCCAGAATTAACAGATTTTCTTGAAAAGTCGTGGAAAGAAAAATAATTTCTTTAGGTAAGTGATTAAAACACAAATAGCAAACCCAGCCGGAGCAGTCAACGGTCAAGATGAACGGGCTAAAGCCCGCCGTTGACAGCCCCGCCCGGTTTCGCAAATGGGTAATCAAGGGGCGACAGCAAAAAGTGCTGCCGCCCTTTGTCATCATAAAAAGCAACTATCAACCAGCCACAACTCTTTGCGGAGGGAAGGGGGGATTTCCTGTGATGTACCAGCAGCGGTATCAGACCGACAAGAGAAAGCAGGATTGCTACATCTGCGGCAGCTATAAGAAGCGCACCGCCGACTGTACGGCGCACTTCATTCGCACCGACCTTTTGACGGCGGGTGTGCTGGACAATCTGCGGAAAGTGACCGCCTATGCACAGAAGCACGAAGCCCGGTTCGTGAAGCTGCTTATCCAGCAGAATGAAATGGGCGGCAAGCGGAAGCTGGCGGCGGCAGCCAAGCAGCTTGAACAGGTGCAGAGCCGCATTGCAGAACTTTCCCGCTACATCAAGCGTCTGTATGAGGACAATGTAAACGGGAAAATCAGTGATGAGCGTTTCATGGAAATGTCCGCAGACTACGAAGCCGAGCAGCGGGAACTGAAAGACAGAGCCGCCGCTTTGCAGGGCGAGCTGGACAAGGCACAGGAAGCTACGGTAAACGCTGAAAAGTTTATGAGCGTTGTCCGCAAGTACCTTTCTATCGAAGAACTGACACACACTCTTTTGCGTGAAATGGTGGAGAAAATCGTTGTTTATGAATGTGAGTATGACGAGAACGAAGTACGCCGCCAGCGCATTGATATTTATTACAGCTTTGTAGGCAAGATTGACTTGCCCGAAGAATAAAGCCCGACCTATCCGACACCCTGCGCAAGTGCCGGATAGGAACGGCAAAATTTTTTACACTTCTATTACTTCTTTA